>JACCDS010008887.1_pt1 | contig 39706 bp, 34 predicted proteins | sample 7446441 | NCBI WGS metagenome assembly JACCDS01 (sample SAMN15323445, study PRJNA562643) | freshwater metagenome | isolation source: river surface water | place: USA:Blue River Watershed | collected 2017-08-17
CCAGCGAATGCCGTCGAGGCCGCTGGCGTCCATGTTGCGACGGCCCCAGTCGACCACCTTGCGGACGGAATCCACGTGGGTGGTGTCGGCGCCGGCGGCGCGGGCTGCTAGGCTGGCTCCGCCCGTGTAGGCAAAGAGGTTGAGCACTTTTGAGTCGGCTCCGGTGACGGCCACTTGGTCAAAAATCCATTCCCAGTTGGTCGCCTGCTCGGGAAAGATTCCGAGGTGCTTAAAGGCCGTGCGCTCCAGGTCAAAATGAAGCTGGGTTCCGCGCAGGTCGTAGGTCAGGGGCCATTGAGCGGCGGTTCCGGGCTTGAGCGACCAGTCGCCCGACTCGGGATTTTGCTTGGACCGTGTGAAGTGGGCGTCGGCGCGCTTCGACCATTCGGCGGGCGAAAGAGAAGGCGTCCACACCGCTTGGGGCTCTGGGCGCCACAGGGTTTGGCGGCCAAAGCGCTCGAGCTTGGCGAAGTTGCCGCTGTCGATCAGTTCGTAGTCGGTCCAGGGCGCGATGGCCACGTCGATGCGCAGGCTCATGATCGCTTCGCGTTGTAGTAGGCCTGGGTTTCGGCCGCCGGGTTAAAGTAGCCGTAGGCGATGTGGGGGTATTTGTCGCGCACGCGGTGCATCAATTCGAGGACGCCAAACGGGTTGCCGTCGGGCTGCTTGCGCAGCTTTTTGAAGTACCAGTCGGGGTCGATGTTGAAGTTCCGCCACTGAATCATGCTCAGGTCGGTCGCTTCGATGAGGCGCTGCAGCGCGTCCCACTCGGCGGGCGTGTCGGTGCAGCCGGGGAACACAAAGTAGTTGATGCTCGCCCATCCGCCGTGCTGGCGCACGACCTTCAGGCTCTGGGCGAGGGCCTCGAATTCGTAGTTCCGCGGCAGGTAGTAGCCGGTGTACCAGTCTTTTTGGGCGGAATTCATGCTCACGCGGATGCTGCGCAGTCCGGCCTCGCAAAGCTTGGCCACGTCGTCGGGGCGCGATCCGTTGGTGTTGATGTTGAAAATTCCGCGGTCGGTCACGGCGCGCACGCGGCGCATCGCCTCGGCCAGCGTGTCGGCCACCAGCAAGGGTTCGCCCTCGCATCCTTGGCCAAACGACATGACGGGGTAGGGGGCCTGCTCGAGGTGGTGCAGCGCAATGTCGGCAATCTCCTTAGGGTCAGGGATGAATTTTAAGCGAAAGTGGGCGCTCGACACGTCCTCGTCTTCTTGCAGCGAAATGCAGCCGAGGCAAGTCGCGTTGCAGGCGGGCGACGAGGGAATGGGCAGTTCCCAGCGCTCCAAGAAGAAGTTTTGGGCGGCGCGGCACTGGTAGCTCCCGGCGCACTGCGTGGCAAGGTGCTCCACCAGGCGGTTGTCGGGGAAGCGCTTTTTCATGCGGTCCACCGCGCCCTCGATCATCGGGGCGTGGAACTGGCTGACGTCCTGGCGCAGGTCGGGGTCGACGCGCACGGCGGTCGTCCAAAATCGCCCGTCGAACCAACCCAGGGCGGTGTAGGCGTAGAGCGGCAAAATGGGCGCCGGCCCCTGTTTTTCGTAGGCGGCCAGGTAGGTTTGGGTGTGGGCAGGGCTCACGAATGCGGCTACTGCGTCGCCGTCCATGAGCTCGGACTGCTGGGTTTCAGGGTTCCAGCCCAGGGGCTTGCGGCCGGGCAGCGCAAAAAACTCAGAGCCTTCGGGCAGCGGAATAAAGTCCTCGGGGCGCAGCGCGACCAAGTCGTTGCCGGTGCGGCCCATGCAGCGCAGCTGGGGGTGCTCTTCGATATTGCCCTCGGCATCGGCGACCAGCGCAAAAGGAACTTCAGCGGGGTGCTCGATGGGGCGCGATCGAAACAGCGGGTGTTCCGGGGCGAAGTCAAGGCTGCGGGACTGCATGGGGCAAAGGTAGCGCGGAGCGTTCCGCGCCAAGGTTAGTAGAGGTAGGTGTCAAACGGGAAGCGGGCCGCGTGGATCGTAGCGGCGTTGCGGTAAATCATCTCACGAAGGGCGTCAAACTGGTCCTTGTGCAGGGCGCTGATGAAGGAGCACTGTCCCTGGGTGCGGCGTACCCACGCAGATTTGAGCTCGTCGAGGCTGCCCGCGGGGCGTCCGTCGTCGTCGGTCGGAGCCTGCCACGCGTCGATTTTGTTGAACACCACGATTTGGGGCGTGTCTTGGCAGCCCAGTTCCTGTAGGATTCCGGCCACGGATTCCATGTGGTCCTCGTAGTTGGGGTGGGCCACGTCGACCACGTGAAGCAAAATGTCGGCTTCGCGCACCTCGTCGAGCGTCGATTTAAACGATTCAACCAGCTGCGTCGGCAGCTTGCGGATGAAGCCCACGGTATCGGTCAGCAGGAACGGCAGGTTGCCGATCACGACCTTGCGCACCGTGGTGTCGAGGGTCGCAAACAATTTGTTTTCGGCCAGCACTTCGCTCTTGCTCAGGGCGTTCATGAGTGTGGATTTGCCCACGTTGGTGTAGCCGATCAGGGCAATGCGCACCAGGGCGCCGCGGTTGCCCCGTTGGGTGGCCATCTGGCGGTCGATGACGGTCAGTTTTTCTTTGAGGTGCGCAATCTTTTGCTTGATGATGCGGCGGTCGGTCTCAATTTGGGTTTCACCGGGACCCCGCATTCCAATGCCGCCCTTTTGGCGCTCCAGGTGGGTCCACATGCGCGTCAGTCGGGGCAGCAGGTATTCGTACTGGGCCAGCTCTACCTGAGTGCGGGCATAGGACGTTTGGGCGCGGGCCGCAAAAATGTCGAGGATCAGGTTGGTGCGGTCCATCACCTTGCGCTCAAAGAGGCGCTCGATGTTTTTCAGCTGCGACGGCGTGAGTTCGTCGTCAAAAACAATGAGGTCGATGTCTTCAGACTCGACGTAGGCTTTGATTTCGTCCATTTTGCCGGACCCTAAAAACAGGGTAGGGTCGGGCTTGTCCAGTTTCTGGGTGAACACGGCCACCGTTTCGGCGCCTGCGGTGTCGGCCAAAAAGCGGAGTTCGTCCAGGTATTCCTGGGCTTTGGTTTCGTCCTGTAAACGGGTAATGGCGCCAACGAGTACGCAGCGCTCTGGCCCCTGTCGGGGTCGCCGATCAATCATGCGGCAAAGTTAGAACAAGCGCTCCCAGGGCACACGGCTCGCGATGAGCAGAAGTCCGAGTCCAACGTATGCAATCACGGCCTGCTGCTTGCGGCGGTCGACGTCGAGCTTCTTGAAGCGCGAGCGTCCGACGGTCACGAGCGCAATGCCAATGAGGTTCACCAAAATGTGCTCCACGGCAAAGAGGCGCAGGTCGGCGTTGCGCATCACTTCTCCGGTGTTTTCGGTCAGCATTCCGAACCAGGGCCCGACGAAGTAAAGACCGAGTCCGAAGAGAAGTTGAAGGTGACCGAAGATGAGGGTAGCAAGGGTTAATCCGTTGAGCGCCTTGCTAGTAGGCTTGTTTTGAAGGCGGTTAATCAGCGCTAGGACTACCGTCGTGAGTGCCGCAAGCAAGAAGAGGTAGGCGAGGCTGCGGTGGCTGTGGAGCAATCCAGTGTACACGTTAAATGTGGATTAAATGAGTGATTCCGTTTGTTACCCCAAAGTTAAGTCGTGTAAAGCTCCTCGAATGTTAAATTTCGGCAGACCTTTGCAGCTATGAAAAAGACGCCGATTCGCAAGCGAGATATTTTAGAATACCACGAAGGACTCCGCCCCGGCAAGGTCGAGGTGGTCCCCACAAAACCTTCGAATTCGCAGCGCGACCTCAGCATTGCCTATTCCCCAGGCGTGGCCGAGCCCTGCCTTGAAATCGCTGAAAACCCCGAAGACGCGTACCGCTACACCGCCAAAGGAAACCTCGTAGCCGTTATCAGCAACGGAACGGCCGTACTTGGACTTGGCGATATTGGTCCCCTCGCTTCCAAGCCGGTCATGGAAGGCAAAGGCGTTTTGTTTAAAATTTTTGCAGACATCGACGTTTTTGACCTTGAGCTCGACACCAAAGACCCGGACAAGTTTGTAGAGACGGTTAAAATTCTTGCCCCCACGTTTGGCGGGGTGAACCTCGAAGACATTTCGGCGCCCGATTGCTTTTACATTGAAAAGCGACTTCGCGAGGAGCTCGATATTCCCATCATGCACGACGACCAGCACGGTACCGCCATCATCACCGGTGCTGCGCTGCTCAACGCCACCGAGTTGGTGGGTAAAAAGCTCAGCGAGGTGCGCGTGGTGTTCAATGGAGCGGGCGCGTCGGCCATTAGTTGTGCGCGCCTTTACCTGGCCTTAGGTGTAACCCCTGAGAACTTGATCATGTGTGATTCCAAGGGCGTAATTCACGACGGCCGCGATGACCTGACCACCGAAAAATTGGATTTCAAGCGGGCTACTAAGCACCGCACGTTGGCCGACGCCCTGGTGGGCGCTGACGTGTTTGTGGGCCTTTCGAAGGGAAACATTCTGAGTCCCGAGATGATTAAGTCCATGGCGGCGAATCCCGTGGTTTTTGCGCTGGCGAATCCGGATCCCGAAATCAACTACGACGTGGCGATTAAAACGCGCAAGGACCTCATCATGGCCACCGGGCGCAGCGACAATCCGAACCAAGTCAACAACGTGCTGGGATTTCCGTACATCTTTCGCGGTGCGCTCGACGTGCGCGCTACGAAGATCAACGAGGCTATGAAGCTGGCTGCCGTGAAGGCGATTGCTGACCTGGCTAAAGAAGCGGTCCCCGAGATCGTCAACCTCGCCTACGGTAGCCGTAATCTGGCGTTTGGCACCGACTACATCATTCCAAAGCCGTTTGATCCGCGCTTGATCTACACGGTAGCGCCGGCGGTGGCTCGCGCTGCAATGGAGTCGGGCGTCGCCAAAAAACCCATCACCAACTGGGAGGCCTACGAAGAAGACCTGCGCAGCCGACTGGGCCGCGACGACAAGTTCATTCGCTTGGCCGTCGAAAAGGCCAAATCTGCGCCCAAACGCGTGGTGTTCAACGAGGCGGACCACTACCGGGTACTCAAGGCGGCTCAGATCGCCATGGAAGAAGGGATTTGCCAGCCCGTACTGCTGGGCGACGTGGCCAAAATCAAGGCCTTGATCGAGGAGTACCACCTTGGACTCGAAGACGTGCCGATGATTGATCCGCGCAGCAACGCAGCACCCCATTTAGCTGAGTACGCCGAGCTGCTGTACTCGATGCGCCAGCGCCGCGGCGTGGGCCGAGAGGAAGCGCGTCGATTGATGTTCAACCGCGACTACTACGGGCCGATGATGGTTCGTTGTGGCCATGCCGACGCCTACGTCACCGGAGCAACCGTCAAGTACACCCGCGCGGTGCGGCCGGTCATGGAAATTCTCGGCCCCAAGAAGGCGGGCTCCACGGTGGCGGGCGTGTACGTCATGCTCACAAAGCAGGGCCCTAAGTTTTTTGCTGACACCACCATCAACCAGGACCCGAGCTCAGAGCGCATCGCACAGATCGTGTGTGAGGTATCGAAGATGGTGCGCAAGATGAACATTCAGCCGCGGGTTGCCCTGTTGAGCTACTCCAACTTCGGATCGAGCGACGGCGTGACGCCACGTAAAATGCGCGAAGCGCTTCGCTTGATTCGTACATCGGACCCTGATTTGGTCGTGGACGGAGAGATGCAGGCCAACTTTGCCGTGGACAACGCACTGCTGGCGGAGCAGTTTCCGTTCAGTGACCTGGTTGGAAAAGGTCCCAATGTGTTTGTGTTCCCCGGGCTGTCGTCTGCCAACATTTCCTACAAACTGCTGCAGTCCATGGCGGGCATGGAAGCGGTCGGACCCTTGCTGGTCGGACTGGACTACCCGGCCCACGTGCTGCAGCTAGGGTGCAGCGTGCGCGAAATCGTGAATACCACCGCAATGGCGGTTATCGACGCGCAATCGCGGGAGGTAGCTGGCTAAAGCCAAAGGCCGTTCCGAGCGAAAGCAACGCCACCCCATAGTACAGGTGGGTGTAGCCGAAGTGCTCGATGACGTAGGTGCCGATCAACGGCGCCATGATGTGCCCAAGGGCGTAGGTAGCGGCGTAGAGCCCGAGGTAGCGACCGCGGGATTCGTCACCGGCGCGAAGGGTGATCCACGAAATCATGAAGGGCATGGCCAGGATTTCAGATACACTGAGTACGAGCATTGATGCGTAGAGCCCGGTCAGCCCGGTGGCCCAGTTTAAGCTGGCAAACGCAAGCGCCATAACGAGCACGCCGATGGCAATCGCGTGGCGGGGCGCGATTCGGTTTTGGGCCCAGTTGACGAAGACCATTTCGACGGCCACGATGAGCAGTCCGTTGAATCCGAGCAGGAGTCCGATTTGTTCTTCACTCAGGTTAAACACGTCGCGGTAGTAGAGCGGCATGGTCGAAACGAGCTGAAAGAAGGCGACGGCAAAAAGGAGCACGAGGACCGAAAAGGCCAGTGCACCGCGGTCGCGGTAGGGCGACTTGCCGCCTTCTGTTTTCTCAGGGGCTCGGCGGGGGCGGCGCTTGTGAAAAAAGCCGACAAACAGGAACCCGGCAGCGGCACAGGTCGCCGCGTCTGCCCAAAAAAGACCTTGGTAGCTCCAGGCGGCAATGACGCCCGCGGCGGCGGGACCTACCGAAAATCCGAGGTTAATGGCCATTCGGTTTAGCGAAAAGGCACGTGTCACGTTGCCCTCTTTGGCGTACTCGAACACGGCCGAGGAGTTCGCAGGGCGCACCATGTCGGCCACGGCGGTCAAAATGAATACGCCAAAGGCGAGCGACCAAAACTCCGTTAAAAAGCTGAGCAAAAAGAACAGAACTGAGCCTACAAAAAGGGCGGTTCGCTGGACTTGGTAGGATCCCCAGCGGTCTGAAAGTGCGCCGCCAGCCAGTGCGCCCACCATGGAGCCGACGCCATAAAACGCCATTATCCAGCCGGTGTCGGCCAGGCTGAAGCCGAGTCCTTCACGCAGGTACAGTCCGAGAAAGGGTAGTACCATGGTTCCGGCGCGGTTGATGAACATCACCGTGGCCAGCACCCAAGCTTCTTGGCTTAGGCCCTCAAATGCGGCGCGGTACTGGCGCCAAACCCAATTGATTCCGGGAATGTTCACTTCAGTGCAAAGGTACCGCTCACTACCTTTAGGCATATGAAGAATTGGATTTTCGGAGTGCTGTTCGCATTAAGCTCCTTGGGCGTTCAAGCCCAACGTATTGATCTTAAAAACGGACAGTGGTTTCATGCTGCGGGCTACGACTACAGTCTTGGGTTGGATTTGACGACGCTCACCATGCCATTTGTAAGCAACGGACTCATGTATGCTCCGCGTTTTACAATGCCCGTGGGGGATGAGCTTGCGTTGGGATTAACGGCGCCTCTAGGGCTTTCGCTGACCAGTAATGCTGATAATTCCATCGGTTTGGGCTACCACTACACACTCGCGGCTAGTGTGCAAACGGGCTTGGGAAGCACCTTGGAGTCCGACGCCATGGTGGGCGCTTTCGTGAATTTAGGCTACGGCTCGTTTGCCCGTCAGGTGCGCAACTACAGTGGAATTGGTCCGGCCTTCGTGCGCGATGCATCGTCGGGTATTTTTGGCGAGCTGGGGGTTCGCTACAATTACTACAGCAATGAGATCAGTCTTTCGGCCGGACTTTGGCGCGTGCCAGTGGCGTCCGTCGATAAGGCTGACGTGGTCACCGTTCGCCTGCTGTACGGATTTTATTAAGCGTTTATCCTTGTAGAAGCGCTTTGACCGCAGCCGAAATGGCCTTGCCGTCAGCGCGGCCCGCAAGGGCTTTTGAAGCAATGCCCATGGCCTGACCAAATTGGCCGGCTTGGGTAATGCTGTTGGCGTCGAGCAATTCCTTCACCGCGTGGTGGAGTGCCTCGCCCTCAAGGGCTTCAGGCAGGTACGTCTGAATCACTGCGAGCTGTGCTTCTTCTACCTGGGCAAGGTCAGTGCGGTTTTGGGCGTTGAAAATCTCGGCCGCTTCAATTCGTTGCTTTTTAAGGCGCTGAAGCACCGCGAGCACTTGGGCGTCGTTCAGCGTGCCTTGGTTGGCGGCCGACGTCTTTTCGGTGGTGAGGGCAGCGCGAATCGACCGCACTGCTTCAAGGCGGACTTGGTCTTTGGCGCGCATCGCGTCCTTCATGTCTTCGCCCAGTTGGGCTTCAAACGCTTCAATCGACATTGTCGTGCAAAAACGAATTATTGGGGCGGAACTCCAGGTCGTTCTTTTCTCCGCGGACCATGTGGTCACCCAGTGCGTTTTGCTGTGAGTAGCGCGCGGAGGCGTCAAGGTCCCACCCCTGGCGTTCAAACGCGGGACGGTCCAAATCACCTTGCTGCATGCGGGCCTGGTTTTGACCAAAACGGTGGCTAAACGCCTGCAGGTAGGCGCGTCGCTCTTGAGCCATGCGGCGCATGGTTTCTTCAAGGCTGTCGCGGTCTGGATCAATTTCTGGGGCAAACATGGTGTTCACGGGTGCCGTGCGCACTTCAAATCGGACCTCTTCTGCACGGTCTGCAGGGCGAGCGGCCGGTGCGTCAAATTGAGCCGGTGCTTCGAATGCCTTCGGTGCTTCAATGGCCTCGGGCGCTTCAAAGGCAACGGGCGCTTCAATGGCTGCGGGCGCTTCAACGGCCTCGGGTGCTTCGACTGCAACGGGCGCTTCAAACGCGTCAACCTCATCGATTATTGCGGGTGCGTCGGCCGCCACCGGAGCTTCGAATGCATCGAATGCTGCCGGTTGGTCTTCGGCCTCCATGGCAACGGGAGCGTCCATTCCATCCATAGCATGAACTGCCTCGCTCTCGTTCAGAAGAAACGGCTCCTCGGGGGACGTCGTCAACTCTGCGGTAGGATCGAGCTCTATTCCCGAGGCCGTCTCCGCTACCGGCGAATCCATCGCGGCAACGTCGGCGTGCGCTGGGGCTTCAGGCTCCGCACCGCGCAGCGAGGCCTCAAATGCCAATAGCTCGTCAAGACCAACGGCCTTCGCAGGGCGAGCGGGCTCGTCGTTCCAATCTAGGGTCCAGGTCATCGTGGGACTGGCCTCCTCGGCCTCAAAAACCACCTCGTTTGTGGTGGCTTCGGCGGGCGTTTCGGCATCCTCGGCAGCAACCTCAGTAACCTCGGCAGCAACCTCGGCTTCTGGCGCTACGGCGTCCCATGGCTCTTCGGTGCGCAGCTCAAAGCTGAACGCGTCGCCTTCTTCGTCGAGCGACGCAACGAACATGGGCTCTTCGATCTCCCCTGAGGGCAAATCGGTGGCATCCAACTCATTGGTTTCGGCGACAGGCACCTCCCACGGGGCAACACCGTCGGTTGCGGCAACAGCCGGCTCTTCGACGTCAAATTGAGCAGCTGGTGATTCGAGCACGTTGGCAATGGGCGCGTCGACCGGGCTTACCGCTTCGGTTTCGAGCGGACTCTTGCTGCGCACTGGCTCTTCAAACAAATTGAATTGCGATCCCGGCGAGGAGTCGGCGCGGAGTTCATACACGACTTTTTCGGGTTCTGCGGGATTTACCGCGCCAATGGGATTGGTTGCGCTAAAACCGGTTGCAATTACGGTCACCTGAAGGGCGTCGCCGAGGTGCGGATCTTCGCCAATACCCATGATGATGTCAACCTGGCGGCCAGCTTGCTCCTGAATGAAGTCGTTGATTTCGCCAATCTCGTCAAGGGTGACCTCGTGCTCTCCGGTGCCGCTGACGATGAGCAGCAGCACGTAGCGTGCGCCCTCGATGTGGTTGTCGTTGAGCAGCGGGCTGTCGAGCGCACTGCGCACCGACGAAAGGGCGCGCGTTGAACCTGAGGCCTTCGCGCTGCCCATGATGGCGGTGCCGCTGTCGTGCAGCACCGTTTTGGCGTCGCGCAGGTCGATGTTGACGCTGTAGTGGTGGGTGATGACCTCGGCGATTCCGCGCGCAGCCGTCGACAAAACCTCGTCGGCCTTCATGAAGCCTTGCTTGAATCCGAGGTTGCCGTACACCTCGCGGAGTTTGTTGTTGTTGATGACAATCAGTGAATCCACGTGGTCGCGGAGGCGCTCGATGCCCAGTTCCGCTTGGCGCAGGCGCATGTTGCCTTCAAATCCAAACGGAGCGGTGACGATGCCCACCGTGAGGATGCCGAGCTCGCGCGCGGCCTTTGCGATGATCGGAGCGGCGCCCGTTCCGGTGCCGCCGCCCATGCCGGCGGTGATGAAGACCATCTTGGTTTGTGCGCCCAGTGCGGCTTGGATTTCTGCGTAGCTCTCCAATGCAGCCTGTTCGCCCACTTCAGGATTGGCTCCGGCGCCAAGGCCTTCGGTCAAGGTGGCTCCGAGCTGAATCTTTGTTTCTACCGGACTGTGGGCCAAGGCCTGAGCGTCGGTGTTGCAGACAATAAAGTCCACACCGCGAATGCCTTGGTTTTTCATGTAGTTGACGGCGTTAGAGCCACCGCCACCTACACCCACCACTTTAATGGCAGACGAACGATGCTTGGGAAGGTCGAAATCTAGAGGATTGAGGTCCATAGGGTTAATTCAAATCGTTGTCGTCAATGAGCTTGAGGAATCCGTCGGCCCAGCGCTTGAAAAAGTCGCCTTTGGCCTTGGTTTTTTGGGGCTGTTCCGCGGCGCTGCTCGCGGCAGGAACGGCTTCGAGTTCGCGCAGGTCTTCGAGCTGGGCTTCGCTGGCGGACTCCACCGCAGGCGCTTCAAACGCAGCCGCCGCCGGTGCGCTCGGGAAGTCCCATGCAGCCTCGATGGGGTGCGCTTCGGTGCTCGCGGCTTCGCTCGAAGCTTCGCGAACAAAGCCTTCGACGTCGCGGCCTTCGAGCCCCTTCATCAAAAGACCAACGGCGGTCGCGTACATCGGTGAATTCAGGGCGTGGTCCGAGGGAAGCGCAGCCAAGTGCTCGTTCGGGTAGCCAATCCGGGTGTCCATGCCCGTGAGGTACTCCACCAACTGCTTGACGTGCTTGAGCTGGCTTCCGCCGCCTGTGATCACCACGCCCGCAATCAGCTTGCGCGAAGGCTGGTCGTAGCCGTAGTTTTTGATTTCGGTAAACACCGCGTTGATGATTTCGGTGGTGCGGGCATGAATGATTCGGCTCAGCGTCTTGAGGCTGATCTCTTTGGGGTCGCGTCCGCGCAGTCCGGGAATCGAAACAATTTCGTTGTCCTTGTTTTCGCCTGGCCATGCGGAGCCAAACTTCACCTTGAGCTGTTCGGCCTGCTTCTCGATGATACTGCAGCCCTCTTTGATGTCGTTGGTGATGATGTTGCCGCCGTAGGGAATCACCGCCGTGTGGCGAATGATGCCGTCTTTGAAGATGGCGATGTCGGTCGTTCCGCCGCCGATGTCCACGAGCACCACGCCGGCTTCCTTCTCCTCTTGGCTGAGCACGGCCTCGGCGCTGGCTAAGGGCTCGAGGTTGATGGCTTTGAGGTCGAGGTCGGCCGACTTTACGCAGCGCGCAATGTTGCGAATGCTGGTCACCTGGCCCACGACAATGTGGAAGGTGGCTTCGAGTCGGGCGCCGTACATGCCGCGGGGCTCCTTAATGTCGCCTTGGCCGTCCACCTTGTATTCTTGGGGAATCACGTGGATGATTTCTTCGCCCGGCATCATGGCCAGCTTGTGCACGTTTTCGGTGAGGCGCTCGAGGTCGAGCTCGTCAATCACCTCTTCGGCGTCTACGCGGGTGATGTAGTCGCTGTGCTGCAGGCTGCGAATGTGCTGTCCGGCAATGCCCACCACTACCCCGTTGATGTCAAAACCGCAATCGATTTTGGCGGCTTCGACGGCCTGCTGGATCGATTCGATGGTCTGCGTGATGTTCACGACGACGCCGCGCTGCACGCCCATGCTCGGAGCGGTACCGTATCCGAGGATTTCGAGCTTGCGGTATTCGTCTAGGCGGCCGACGAGTACGGCGATTTTGGTGGTGCCGATGTCAAGACCTACGGCAATGCGGTGCGTGTTCATGGTTGGCTGGGAGTAGAATTTCGGGTGTAGACCACTTGGTTTTCAAAGCGCACGTCGAGGCGGTCAAGTTGGTCAAGAAACTGGTTTTGAAGCGCGTAGGCATAAATCGCCTTGGCGCGGTGGGCTTTGTCGGCAAACGCCGAAGCGTCGCCCCAAACAATGCGGTGCGGGTGCCACTCTGGGAAGGCGGTAAACCCGTTTTCTGGGGTGAAATCAAGCGCGTACCAACCGCCGCGGAACGCCGAATGCTGGGCGGCGCGGTCCAAAAGCTGCAGGGCCTCCACGCGTCGTGCGCGGGTGTAGGTGCCCGTTACGAGCGGGAGCCGGGGGTTGTCGTGCTTCGAAATGGGGAATAGGTTGCCTGAAGCGTCGCAGTACGCGCTTTGTATTCCGTTGGAAATGCGTGCTTTAGCAACTTTTTGCTTCACGACACTGTAGACTGTTCCATCCCACGATGAAAATACCTCGGCGTTTTTCACCTGCGGGTGGCTTTTCAGCTTTTCTTCTAACAGCGGAATGTTGATTTCTTTGAGGTTTTTGCCCTTCCATGGCGCACCCTCCTCAGCGAGAATGGGATGCAAATCAGCGGCAAGCAACAGGACCTGTTCGTGGGGCTGGTGAATTCGAATTTTGGCCTCGCCCACGGCGGTCGTTCCTCGGGGCTGAAGGCCAAAAGCGATGCCGGAGATTAGGCCGCTTACCCCAAGTAACCAGGAACTCAGAACGACCGTTTTGCGCATCCAAGGTTTCATGCGTTGGCACAGATTAGCTGTTCGACGTGGGGAACCAATCGGTCAATGTCGCCCGCGCCCACCGTGGCGACCACGGTGGCGGGCTGGCTCGCCAGCCATTGCGCGCCCCGGTCATAAGCTACCAGCTGGGCGCCCGGAATCCGGGCCGCCAGCATGGCGCTGTCGACACCGGCCATGGCGCGCTCGCGGGCTGCGTAAATGGGCAGGATGCCGACGAAGTCGGCGCCCGAAAGGGCCTCGGCAAATCCCGGCGCAAAGTCGCGCGTTCGGCTGTACAGGTGGGGCTGAAAGAGCAAGGCAATCTTCTCGCCCGGGAACATCCCCCGAAGTGCTTGGATGAAGCGGGTGAGTTCCGTGGGGTGGTGGGCATAATCGTCAATGTAGTGGCGGCCGGCGGCGCTCGCGCGGCGGTCAAACCGCCGCGCTACCCCGCGGAAGCTGGCGATGGCTTCGCCGATCGCCGCCGCGGGCATGCCCACGCTGTGGGCCAGCGCCGCCGCAGCAACTGCGTTTTCGACGTTGTGCAAGCCGGGAAGACCGGCCTGGGTCCGCACCTCGATGCCGTCGACCAGGAGCGTGAAATGCTGGATTCCGTTCACCACCTGCACGTCGCGGTAGCTGTAGCGATCGCCAGGACGCCCGTAGGGTTCTGCGCCGGGAAGCTCCGCGCAGCCCGGGCCCGCAAAAAGCGGCCCCTTGACCTGCCCGGCGAACGCGCGAAATCCGTCGACGACCGAGTCGGCCTCGCCGTAGATGTCGAGGTGGTCCGCGTCGGTGCTGGTAATGACCGCGGCGTGGGGGTGCAGCTGCAGGAAGGAGCGGTCGAATTCGTCGGCCTCGACCACGCTGAGGTCGGCTGGGCCCGGAAGGCAGTTGGAGGCGAAGTTCGCGGCAATTCCGCCCAAAAAGGCCTGGATGGGTTGGTGCTGGTGGAGCATCCACGCGAGCATGGCCGACGTGGTGGTCTTGCCGTGGGTTCCGCCAACCGCCAAGCAGGTACCCGCGTTGGCGATCTGGCCCAGGAGTTCTGCGCGCTTGAGCAGGATTCGCCCTTGGGCTTTGGCGGCCACCAACTGGGGATGGTCCGCGGGGATGGCGGGCGTGTAAATCACCCAGGCGTTGGCCGGAATGGTCCAGGCTTCGAGCGATTCGTCAAAGCGAAGGCGCGCCCCTTCGCGCTGCAGGGCGTCGGTGAGGTCCGAGGGAGTTTTGTCGTAGCCGGTCACGGGAATTCCGCGCGCCATGGCCCAGCGGGCCAGCGACGACATGCCAATGCCGCCGATGCCCACGAAGTCCAGGGCCGGAATGGCGCCGAGCGCCGCCGGTTGCCGATTTAGCTGCGCCATGTCCAAAGGCGTTCGCATTCGGTTACGATGTCGGCTGCGGCGTGGGGTTTCGCGAGCTTGCGGGCGTTGCCGCGCAGCAGTTCAAGCTCGTCGGGGCGGTACAGAAGGCCGTGTACGTGGCCACACAGGTTGGCAATGTTGACCTCGGGCATGATGACTGCGGCGCCAGCAGCCACGAGGCTTTGGGCGTTGTGGGTCTGGTGGTCTTCTGCTACGTTCGGCGACGGAACGAGCACCGAAGCCGATCCTGCACAGGTCAGTTCGCTAAGGGTGCCGGCTCCGGCGCGCGACAGCACGAGGTCTGCGGCGCGAAGTACGCTCGGCATGTCGTCGATGAAGGCGCTGATTTGGCGGCCGCGGCCTTGTCCGAAGCGGGCAATGAGGTCTTGGGCATAAAAGCGTCCGCACTGCCAGAAAATTTGGATGTCGCTGGAGCGCCACATGTTTTCGCAGGAGGCTACGCCTTCGTTGATGGCGCGCGCACCCTGGCTGCCGCCCAAGATGAGTACGAGCGGCTTGGCCGGATCGTAGCCCAGCTTCACCTTGGCTTCGGCCCGAAGGACGTCGGTGGTGGGTTCAAAGGCGAGGGCCGCGAGGTCGGGGCGCACGGGGTTGCCCGTGAAGCGAATTCGGTCTGCGGGAAAAGCCGATTCCATGCCCGGGTAGGCGACGCAGATGGCGCCAGCCTTCTTGCTCAGCCATCGGTTGGTCCAGCCGGCGAAGCTGTTTTGTTCCTGGATTAGCGTCGGAATGCCCATGCGCTGGGCCATCCAAAGGGTAGGGCCGCTGACGTAGCCTCCGGTGCCGATGACCAGATGGGGTTGCTCGCGTTCCATGATGGCGCGGACCCGCTTGAGGCTCGACCATATTTTGCCAGGAAGGCTGAGGTTGGCCAGCAGTTTTTTGCGCTGGAATCCGGCGATCCGAATTCCCTCGATCGGGAACCCTGCGGCAGGTACGCGTTCCATCTCCATGCGGCCTTCTGCGCCCACAAAGAGAATGCGGGCCTGGGGGTAGCGAGCCTGAATTTCGCGGGCGATGCTGACGGCGGGAAAAATGTGTCCGCCGGTGCCGCCGCCTGAGATGATGATGCGCAGTTGTTCTGCCATAGTGGGTAGTAGGGTGCTAGGCTTTGGTTGGGGATTCGGGGGCGTCGTTCCAGTCGTTGGCCAGCGCGTCGGCGAGCTCGGGGTCGACGTTTTGGCCGTCGCCTTTGCCGCGGCTCACGGCGATGACCATGGCCAGGGCCGTGCTGGTGATGACTAAGGAGGTTCCGCCCGCACTTACCAGGGGCAAGGTTTGTCCGGTGACCGGGAACAGGCCGGTGGCGACCGCCATGTTGATGAAGGCTTGGAGCACGATGGCATAGCCGATGCCCAGGGCGAGGAGCTTGCCGAAGAGGTCCTTGGCGCGCTTGGCGACCCGCACCACGGCAAAGAGCAGCCAGACATACATCGCGAGAATGACCGTGCCGCCAACCAATCCGTATTCTTCAACAATCAGGGCATACACGAAGTCGGAGTTGTTTTGGGGCAGGAAGTGCTTGTACAGGCCTGCGCCCGGACCTTGGCCAAAAATTCCACCTTCGGCAATGGCCGTTTGGGCCGTGGTCGTTTGGTAGGTGTCGTCTTCGTTGCCTCCGCCGGCAAACGTTTCAATGCGGGACTTCCACGTTTGTACGCGGTTGGGCATTAAGTCGGGCGCAATGAGGACGGCCGAAACAAATAAAGCGAGGAATCCGGCGCCAATGCCCGCAATTCCAAGCAGGTAGCGAAACGGGTATCCGCCCAAAGCAAGCACTACGCTCGCGTTTAAAAAGACCAAGGCCGCCGTCGAGAAGTTGGCCGGCAAAATGAGTCCGACGGTGAGAAAAATGGCCCAGAGCACCTTGCGGAAGGATTGCCAAAAGGTCCATTCCTCCTTGCGCTTGGCGAGTTGCCGGGCGACGTACATGATGAGCACGACGTTGGCCATGGCACTCGTTTGGAACGAGACTCCGAAGATGTTGAGCCACCGGCTCGCGTTCGCCCCGCCGATGGTGCGCCCTTGGGCCAGGGTGAGGGCAAGCAGGCCGATGCTGACGACCATGAGGAGTCCGGCCAAGCTGCCAAAAAAGCGGTAGGGGGTGCGGTGAATTACAAAGGCAATTCCCCAGCTCAGTACCACGTAGGCGAAGTAGCTCAAGGCGCCGCCTCCACTGTACACCGGGAGGAGCGAAAAAAGCGAAAGCAAAATCAGGCTCACCCACACTTGGGTGCTGCCCTGAAAGTACTTGCTAAAACCTTGATCTTCCATTTTTTACAGTGCGCGCACGCAGGCTTTGAATTGGCGACCGCGGTCTTCGTAGTTCTGAAAAAGGTCAAAGCTGGCGCAGCAGGGGCTGAGCAGCACCGTGTCGCCCTTGCTGGCGAGTTGGTAGGCGGTGCGCACCGCTTGCTCCATGCTGCCCGTTTGGGCAAGCAGGGGTACCCTACCCTCAAACGCATCCACGATTTTGTGGTTGTCGGTGCCCATGGCAACGATGGCTTTCACCTTTTTTTCTACCAAGCGGAACAGTTCGCTGTAGTCGTTTCCCTTGTCTACGCCGCCTAGTATCAGTACGGTAGGCGTCGTCATGCTCTCTAGGGCGTAGTAGGTCGAGTTGACGTTGGTGGCCTTGGAGTCGTTGATGAAGTGGATTCCGCCGACGTGGGCCACAGACTCCATGCGGTGCTCAAGGCCCTCAAAGTGGGCGAGGGATTCTCGGATGGCTTCGTCGCGCACCTGGAGCAGTCGGGCAGATAGCCCCGCGGCCAAGGCATTGAACGTATTATGTTTGCCCTGTAGGGCGAGTTCGTCGATAGTCATGTCGGAATCTGCAGTGCGAATGAGGTACTTAGGTGGGATAGGTGCGGCACCTTGTGCGGGAAGTTCCGCGGGTTCTGAGGTGTAAATGGGGTAGAGGCTTGCGGCTATGCGCTCGAGGTAGCGTCGGCTGACGGGATCTTCACCGAAGAAGACAAAGGCGTCGTCGGCGCTTTGGTGCTGGGCAATCGCAAACTTGGTCTCGGCGTAGGCCTCGAGGCTTCCGTACCGGTCCAAGTGGTCGGGCGTGATGTTGGTGAGCACGGCCACGTCGGGCTTAAAGCTCGGGCAATCCTCGAGCTGGTAGCTCGACACTTCGAGTACGTAGATGTCGGCATCTGGTTCGAGCAGCAAGCGGCCGGCGCCCACGCCGATGTTGCCTCCGACCTGAACGTTGGCACCAGCCTGGCGAAGAATGTGGCCCAACCAGCTGGTCGTAGTCGTCTTGCCGTTGCTGCCGGTGATGGCGGCGATTTTGGCATTGGCAGGGCAGTTTCGGTAGAACCACTCAATGTCAGACCAGATGGGTACCCCGGCCTCCTTGAGCGCAACCACCACGGGGTGGCTTGGCGGAATGCCCGGACTTTTCACCACGGCTTCGGCAGCGAGCAGCTGGTCTAGGCTGTGCTGGCCCTCCTCAAAGGCCACGCCAGCAGCCTCGAGTTCGGTGCGGAATCCGGGTCCGAGCGACTTGCCCTCGCTTAAAAAAACCGACACGCCGCGATGGGCGGCCAACAGCGCCGCGCCGATGCCGCTTTCGCCGCCGCCGAGCACGGCAATCCGATGAGGTAACAAAGCGCGCACGGGACTAGCGGAGTTTGAGGGTAATGAGGGTAAAAATGGCCAGGAAGATCCCCGAAATCCAGAAGCGCGTCACGATTTTGGACTCGTGAAGGCCCTTCTTTTGGTAGTGGTGGTGCAGGGGCGACATCAAGAAGATGCGGCGCCCCTCGCCGTACTTCTTCTTGGTGTACTTGAAGTAGGCTACCTGCAGGACTACGCTCAGGTTTTCGACCAAGAATATCCCGGCGAGGATGGGAATGAGGAGCTCCTTGCGAATCACAAGGGCAAAAACGGCAATGATGGCTCCGATGGATAGGCTGCCCGTGTCGCCCATAAACACTTGAGCGGGGTAGGTATTGTACCATAGAAAGCCAATGGCGGCGCCCAAAAAGGCCGCTGCAAACACGATCAACTCTCCCGACATCGGAATGTACATGATGTCGAGGTAGCTGGCGAACACGACCGATCCACTCACATAGGCCAACACGGCGAGCGTGAAGGCGATGATGGCTGAAGTCCCGCCTGCGAGGCCGTCTAGCCCGTCGGTCAGGTTGGCGCCGTTGCTTACCGCCGTGATGATGAAAATCACGATGGGAATAAAAAGTACCCAAGCCCACTCCGCAGCGGCATCGGTCCAGAACACGAGGTCGGCGTAGTCAAACGTGGATTCCTTGATGAACGGAATCGTGGTGCGCAGGTGGTGCTCGGCGGGGCCAAACTTGGGTTTTCCGCCGCCTACTTCGCCATAAAGTTCCTTGAGTTCAGTGGCGGGAACTTCCTCCTTCATCGTCACGTCGGGGTGGAAGGCTAAGACTGCGCCCACGACCACGCCCAAGGTGATTTGGCCGATGACTTTAAAAATTCCGCGCAAGCCCTGCTTGTTCTTGCGAAATACCTTGATGTAGTCGTCGGCGAAGCCAATCGCGCCCATCCACACCGTGGTCAGCAGAAGCAACTGGATGTAAATGTTTCCGAGGTCCGCGAGCAGTAAGACCGGAACCAGAATGGCCGCCAGGATGATGAGTCCGCCCATTGTCGGCGTGCCCGCCTTGCTGAGTTGGCCATCAAGCCCTAGGTCGCGAACTGTTTCACCCACTTGAAGCGTGCGAAGAAGTTTGATGAGTCGCCCCCCGAATGCCAAGCTGATTGTCAGCGAAAGCAGAATGGCCAGGGCCGCCCGAAAGGTCAAGTAGCTGAAAAGTCCCGCGCCCGGTAGGTCGTAGGGTTTCAGAAGGTCAAACAGTGCGTACAGCATGATTTACAGTGTGTTAAACTGGTCTTTAAGGGTGGCGACGTCGTCGAACGGGTGCTTGACTCCGGCGATTTCTTGGTAGGTTTCGTGGCCTTTGCCCGCGACGAGGATGACGTCGCCCGGGGCCGAAAGCTGCACCGCGAGCTTGATCGCTTGGGCACGGTCGCTGATGCGGAGCGCGCGTCGCTTCTGCACGGGATCCAATCCAGCCTCCATTTCGTCGAGAATGACCTCGGGATTCTCGCTGCGCGGATTGTCGCTGGTCAAAATAGCCTTGGTGCTGCGGTCTGCGGCGATGCGCGCCATTTCGGGCCGTTTGCCTTTGTCGCGGTCGCCTCCGCAGCCCACCACCGTGATGATTTGCTGGGCGCCCTGGTTGAGTTCCTGAAGGGTTTTCAGCACGTTTTCGAGGGCGTCTGGCGTGTGGGCGTAGTCCACAATGCCCATTCGTCCTTCGGGTCCAGCTACCTTTTGGAAGCGGCCGTCCACGCTGCGCACGGCGCTAAGAGCTTGAAGCGCTTCGTCCGCAGGAATGCCCAGTTCAATAGCCACCCCATACATCGCCGCCATGTTGTAGGCGTTGAACGCCCCAATGAGCTGCGACCAGCATTCGCGTTGGTTGATGCTGAGCAGCGTGCCCTGCAGGTGCGATTCCAGGATTTTTACCTTGATGTCGGCGGGCCGCTTGAGCGCATAGGTCAGGGTGCGCGCCGCGCAGTCCAGCACCATGGTCTCGCCGTGCTTGTCGTCGGAATTCACGAGCGCAAAAGCGTCGTTCCCCAGTCCGTCGAACAGCAATTTTTTAGCGGCCACGTAGTTGTCCATCGTCTCGTGGTAGTCCAGGTGGTCGCGCGAAATGTTGGTGAACACGGCGCCCGCAAACTTCAGTCCGGTCACGCGGTGCTGCACCAGTCCGTGGGAGCTGACTTCCATAAACACCACTTTGCAGCCGGCTTCTTTCATTCGGGCCAAGTGGCCCTGCAGCACCCAGGCGTCGGGCGTGGTGTGGGTCGCCGGTTCCTCTGCCGTGTGGAAGCACACCTTGACGGTGCTGATGAGTCCCGTTTTTACCCCGCGGTTTTGGAACATGTGGTAAAGAAGGGTTGCCGTCGTGGTCTTGCCGTTTGTTCCGGTCACTCCCACCACCTGCATCGACTGGCTCGGGTGGTCAAACCACGAACAGGCCATGTGGGCATAGGCCTCGGCGCTGTTGGCCACGGCGATCCACGTAACGCCCGGGGCAGGATGGGCCGGAAGTTCCTCGACCACCACGGCTTTAGCACCGGCGGCCACGGCCTGGTCCAGGTAGGCATGCCCGTCGGCGTGGGTGCCGCGTACCGCCACAAAAAGGCTGTCGGGGCGCACCTTGCGGCTGTCGGTCGTTACCGACTCCACCGCCAAGTTGGTGCTGCCTTGCACGTCCATCAGGCGCACGCCATAGAGTAAGTTCTTCAGCAGCTTCATCCTAAAATCAGCGTAATGGTTTTGCGTCCGCCGCCAGGTACCCACGACTGCACTCGGCCATTTCCCCTGGTCTGCACGGAATACCCATAGCGCTCCAGCAGGTGCAGGGCGTCGGTGGCCTTCCAGCCCGTCCAGTTAGGCATGCTTCCGCGCTCCAGCGCGGCTTCAGCCTCGGCCATGCGTTGCTTTTGGCTCGCAGACTGCTTGCTGGCCGCCGTTTCAAGTCCGTCGCTCCAGTATCCCTTGGGCGGAGTGCGGTCGTCGGGAATAAAGCGCGTAATGCCGAGTGCGATATCCTGAAACACGGGCGCCGCCACGATGTTGGCGTAGTAGCCCATGCTCTTGATCGGGCGCGACACCACCACCACACAGGAATACTTCGGATTGTCTGCCGGGAAGTAGCCCGCGAACGACGCTTGGTAGCCCATTTTCTCGGGATTCCAGTACTCCAGCTGGCAGGTGCCGGTCTTGCCCGCAAGCTTCAGTGAATCAAGCTTGATGTTCGACGCGGTGCCGCGAATCACCACCTTTTCCATCAGGTCGCGCACCTTCATCACGTTTTCTTTCGACGCAATGCTGCTGCGGATGTACTCGAGTTCCGACTCCGCCACGACTTGGCCGCGGTCCAGCGTGCGCTCCCAAAGCCGCGGCCGCACCATTTTGCCGTCGTTGGCCAGGGCGTTGTAAAACGCAAGCGTTTGAAGCGGAGTACACTGCACGCCGTAGCCGAACATCATCCAGGGCAGCGTGGTGCCCGACCAGCGCGGACTCTCTGGATTTGGAATAAACGGCGCGCTTTCGCCGTTCACCTCGATGCCGGTCTTTTCGCCCAAGCCCATTTGGTACAGCCGGTCCACAAATTCCTGTGGGTCTGCCGCGTACTTTGGGTAAATGGCCTTGACGACCCCGGTGTTGCTCGAAACTTCCAGCGCGCGGCCCAGTGAAATCACGCCGTACCCTCCCTTATGGGAATCGTTTACCTTCTTCCCGTGGACGACGTACACCCCGCCGTCGGTATCGACCCGCGTAGCCGTGTCAACGATACCGTCTTCAAGGGCGGCCAGCAAGGCGGCAAACTTGAACGTGGAGCCGGGTTCGGTGCGCTCCCACACGGCGTAGTTGCGCAGCTCGGTGTACACCGAATCGCCCTCTTCGCGGCCGAGGTTGACCATGGCGCGGATTTTCCCCGTGGCCACTTCCATCACGATCACCGATCCGTGGTCCGCCTGAAACTGCTCCAGTCGCTGAAGAAGGGCGCGGTGCGCAATATCCTGAATGCGCGTGTCCAGCGTGATTTCGATGTCGGCGCCGTCGCGCGGATCCACTTCAAATTCCGCCTCCAAGGGCTTCCACTGGCCCTTGCCAAAGTGCTGCATCCACCGAAGGCCGTTTTGGCCGCCCAGCACCTCGTTGAATGTGGCTTCGAGGCCCGCCTTCGCGTCGGGGCGCCAGTAGCCAATGGTGCGCTGGGCCAGCATGCCCATCGGCATCAGGCGGGTGTAGCGCTCCTCGGCGATGAGTCCGCTCTTGAACGGTCCGCCCTCGAAGAGCGGTAGCTCCTTAATTTTTCGGTAAAGGCTGAATCCTAAATTTTTAGCGATAAATGCGTAGCGTTTTTTGGCTCGGTGCTGTTCGCGCAAGTACACCAACCATTCTGAGGCCGATTTTTCAGGAAGCAGCCGAGCTAATCCGAGCACCGACTTTTGAATACGCTCGTCGAATCGCTCTTGGTCCACGACGGAGGCGTCCCAGCGCAGCTCATAAACCGGCATCGAAGTGGCCAGCAGCTGGCCGTCGGCAGAATAAATATTGCCCCGGCTCGCTTGAACCTCGCGCTGCTGCACGACGCGCTCACGGCCCTTGAGGCGGAGTTCCGCCCCGTCGCGCAGCGAAACCACATAAAGTTTCACGAGCACTGCGCCCGCAAAAAGCGCCAAAATCGCCGTAATCCCGGCGACCCAACGCGAATTCAGGCGTTCCGGATCATTCGGTGTCATCCTTCGGTAGGGTTATGCGTTCAGGTGCTTTCGTTGGCGGAACCAGGCCCATTAACTGCGCACGCTCCCGCACCGAGCTTTCGGTGCCCATGCGCATCAGCGTGGATTTTGCCTCCAAGTATTCCGACTTGATTTCGCTGAGTTCGGCTGAAAGCTTGCTGATCGAGCGGGCCTGCTGCTCGGCGCGGTGCGCCAAAAAGATCGCGATCATTCCCAGTGCACTGAGGTAGGCGACAAACGGCAAGTTGCGAACCACGTAGGGGTGGCCTAGAAAGCTCCCGCGCAGCACAGAAGTCACGTTGACGCGCTTGGGTGCTTCAGCCATGGTTCACAGCGAGTTTTTCTGCCGCGCGCAACCGTGCGGAGCGCGAGCGGGGGTTGGCTTCAAGTTCTTCGGGGCCTGCGCTGACGGGCTTGCGCGTCAAAAGGGTAAACGGCACTAGGCGGCGTCCAAAGTCGTCGCGGTCTGCCTCGCCATCAAGCCGGCCTTCGCGAAGCAAGTTTTTCACGCGGCGGTCCTCAAGGCTGTGGTAGCTCATTACGACGAGCCGTCCGCCGGGCTTCAGCGCGTCCACGCAGTCCGTCAAAAAGGCGTCGAGCACGTCCATTTCGCGGTTGACCGCGATGCGAATGGCTTGGAATACGCGTGCTGGAAGCTTGGCATTCCGGCCGCGCTGGCTGAACGGCTCGAGTACGGCTTTGAGTTCGGTGGTGGTGGCAATCGGAAGCGCGCGCAAGATGGCTGCGGCCACCGCTGCAGGGCGCTCCACGTCCCCAAATTCGGCGAGCACCTTGCGTAGCTCCAGTTCCCCGACCTCATTCAGCCATTCGCTGGCGGGTTGACCGGCCTCGGGATTCATGCGCATGTCCAGCGGACCGTCGAACTTGTGGGCAAATCCCCGCTCGGGAACGTCAAGTTGGTGGCTGCTCACGCCCAAGTCGGCCAAAATGCCATCCACCTGCGGTGCGCGGTGCAGCTTCAAAAAGCGCTTGAGGTGCTCAAAATTGTGCGGAACCAGGGTAAAGCGCGCATCGTTCAGTGCATTTGCCTGGGCGTCGGGGTCCTGATCAAAGGCGATCAACCGGCCGTTCGGCCCGAGGCGCTCCAAAATGGCCCGACTGTGCCCGCCTCCGCCGAAGGTGGCGTCGACGTAGGTCCCGTCGGGACGGAGGTTTAAAAAATCAAGGCATTCGGCGAGTAAAACAGGGCTATGGTAGCTCATGGTCCCCGTTTTGGCCGCCCATCACATCTTCGGCCAGCTGAGCGAAATCAAGGTCCGAAGGGTTAACCGCCGCCTCGTACGCCGAGCGGCTCCAAATTTCCACGCCGAACGGCGTGCCCGAAAAAACGAGTTCGCGCTCGAGGTTGGCAAACGAGGCGAGGTCCTTGGCGATCAAAATGCGGCCCGAAGCGTCGAGTTCGACCATTTTAACTCCGGCGTGAAAAAGGCGCACGAAGTCTGCATTTTTCTTCACAAAGCGGTTGAGCTTGCCAATTTTCTCTGAAATGCCGCGCCACTGCTCCATAGTGTGCAGCTCGAGGCAGGGGCTGAACACGCTGCGCTTCACCACAAAACCCTCGTGGGCAGCCGAATCCAGCTGGCGCTTGAGCCCAGCAGGAAGAAGGACGCGCCCCTTGGCGTCCATGCTGCATTCGTATACCCCGAGAACGGATTTCATGTGATTTTGGCAGTTGCTTGTACCAAAAGTACCCCGACTCTCCCACAATCACCCACTTTCTCCCACAATTGTGAATAACTTTTTGTTTTCATGTGTAACGTGCAGCAAATCAAAATTTTGCGTTAGATCACGGCGGTGTCCAGAATGCGTGTACGCCGAGACCAATTCGCTGCAGGCTTCCGTGGCAACTTGGCCTTCGCCCGAGTGGATTACGAAGGTGACCTCTTACTATTCCGTATCTTTGCCGAATTATTAAAACGCGCCTATGTCGACGCTCATCCAAGACGGTTCCTACGAATACCTTACCGAAGGCAGCGGAACCCCAATAATCTTCCTGCACGGACTTATGGGGACGCTCAGCAACTTCCAAAACCAGGTTAGCTACTTTAGCCATCGTGGTTACGAGGCCGTGGTCCCGCTTTTGCCGTTGTATTCCATGCCCTTGCCGACGACGTCGGTCACGAGCTTGACGAAGTACTTAAAAAAGTTTGTGGATTACCGCGGCTACGGCAAAGTGATTCTTGTAGGAAATAGTTTGGGTGGACACATCGCGTTGCTCTTCCAAAAGATGTTCCCCGAACGCGTCGCCGGCATCGTCTTGGCCGGTTCAAGCGGACTGTATGAGTCAGCAATGGGCAATAGTTATCCTCGACGAGGCGACCGCAACTACATTGCAGAACGTGTTCGCGACGTCTTCTACGTGAAGGAAGTGGCAAGCGACGAACTTATTGACCAAGTTTTTGACACGGTGAACGACCGAATGAAAGCAATTAAAACGCTTGCTATCTCGAAGTCGGCCATTCGCCACAACATGGCAGAAGACATAAAATCATTTAACGTCCCGGTGTGCCTCATTTGGGGACGCCAAGACGCGGTTACGCCCCCAGACGTCGCCGACAAGTTCCACGAACTCCTTCCCAACTCGGAATTGAATTGGATTGATCACTGCGGGCACGCGGCCATGATGGAGCACCCCGAGGAGTTCAATACGATTGTCGATACGTGGCTCAAGAACGTCAAGATCGGTTAAGTCTGCACGCCGAATTCGTTCTTTCCTCGCCTAAGGTCGAGGACTGTCCGGCATGGGAACTTCCTGAATACGCCTTTATTGGCCGTTCCAATGTGGGCAAATCCTCGCTCATTAACAAGTTGGTGGGCAAAAAGGACCTGGCGAAAACGTCGGGTCGTCCGGGCAAGACCCAGCTTATCAATTTGTTTAAAATTGAACGCGGAACCTGGGTTTTGGCCGACCTGCCGGGCTACGGCTACGCCAAGGTGAGCAAAACCCAGCGCGCAAGCTTCAGCACCATGATCGGGCGCTACGTGCGCGAGCGAAAAAACCTGGCGCTTGTATTTGTCTTGATCGACGGCCGCTTGGAGCCCCAGCAGGTTGATCTTGAATTCCTCAAGCAGCTGGGTTCGTGGCGCGTTCCGTTCGCCCTGGTCTACACCAAGGCTGATAAAATTTCGGGTTCCGTGCTGATGAAAAACCGCGCAGCCTTCGAAAAAGCCTTCCTAAAGGACTGGGCAGAACTGCCGCCGTGGTTCCAAACCAGTGCCGAAACGGGCTATGGGCGCGACAAGCTATTGGCCTACATCGAGTCGCTCAATGCGGAGCTCAGCGCGCAGGATCCATCAATTTAAGCCGCTCGGCGAAGTGCCGGGCAAAAATCCGAAGGTCTTCGGCCGCCTCGGCCTCACTGGTTGCGCGCTCCAAGCCGTCGGCCAACGCTAGAAGTGTTTGGTGGTACATCTTCTTCATGTGATCTACCCGCATGTCTTTGGTCCACAGGTCGATGCGCAATAGTTCTTCGACGCGTTCGTCCCAAACCGACAGCATGACCGCCGGAGTTTCGGCCTGATCCACGCCGCCATCGGGCGCGGACCATTGAATGCGTTCAGGTACTCGGTTTTCGTCGAGCTCAATGTCGAGGTGGATGGTAGATTTCATGGTCGAAAGTTTGCTTGCTGGAGCAGTTCGGCGCTTTTTGGGCTAGCCTCAAGGACCTCCCAAAGGCTTAGTTCGGGATGCTCCTTCCAGTAGGCCTGCATGATGCGCCAACCAAACCATGCGCCAATTTGCCCTGGGATTTCCTGGTCTCGCTCGCTGCCCAACTTGCTGAAGGGCGCCACTTCGATCAGCTTGCGCTTCAGGTCAGCCCGGCTGTCGAACAGCCAGCGTTCGCGCACCAAGGTTTCCCATAGGTCGCGTTCGTTGGCGGCGACAAACTCGCGCTGCGCCGCGGTGTAGGTCAAGTAGCGGTACACGTCGTCTTCGCCAAGCACGGTCTGCATAAAGAGCAGTTGCTTGCCCTTGCGAAGCATTTCGTCGAGCAGCAGCCCGCCGCCCGTCGACGCCGGCTCGTACAGGGCGGCCGCGAGCACCGAATAAATTCGGTTCGGATCGTGACGCTGCCTCAAGTAGGCCGACTCTTCGGCATAAAGCGGGTGGTCCGCACCCAAAAAGCGATCCCAGGCGACAAAGAGTGCGCCGTCGGCCCGAAGTACGTCAAATTCTTCAGCTCGAGACACATAGGTATAAATCCGCAGGCCAGTGGGCTTGCCCTGAAGGCCGTCGACTCGGTCGAGCATTTGGGTAACCATGGCGTCAAAATCGGCCAGGGGAGGGCGGACCATTTTCGCGTCGGTCCACAGTGCGCGCACTCCCTCGTCGAGCAAGTAGGGCGGAAGGTTCTCGCGCCAGTTCGGTTCAAAAATCAAGGGGTGGCGCGGAGCCATCGCTTCAAGCTTCACCCCAAGCGCGGCAGAATCCAGACCAAGCACCGAGTCGGCAAAATGGACGATGCGCAACGGGTCACGATTCCCAAGCACCGAGGACTGGGCCTGAGCCTCGGCCTCTTCGCCGGCCGAAATCCACGGATCATTTTGGCATCCAACGCCCAGCAAAAGGGCGGTTGCCGCGAACAAAAGACCTAATTTTGGCGTCCTATTAAGCATAGCCCAAAGGTACTCCCGTGAACGCCGCCTCCGCTACCCTTCAAATCACCCAATGGCTGAGTGATTATGCCGCCCAGGCTCGCGCTCGCGGATTCGCCGTTGGGGTATCCGGCGGCATCGATTCAGCCGTCACTGCAGGGCTTTGTGCGGCAACGGGCCTTGAAGTGCACCTCCTCGAAATGCCCATTCATCAGGCGCCGGACCAAGTTTCTCGGGCCCAGTCGTGGATGCAGGAGCTCACCGAGCGCCACCCTAACGTTCGAACTCTGCGCGTGGATTTGACCACTGTGTTTGACGCACATGCCGCGGCACTCAACTTAGCGCCGTCTGCCCAAACCGACCTCGCGCTGGCCAACACCCGCGCGCGCCTGCGCATGGCCACATTGTATGCACAGGCACAGAACCACGGGCTGCTCGTCGCCGGCACAGGCAACAAAATCGAGGATTTTGGCGTAGGGTTTTTTACCAAATACGGCGACGGCGGCGTAGACCTCAGCCCCATAGCCGACCTCTACAAGTCAGAAGTGTACGCGGTGGGGCGCCACATCGGGGTTCCGCGGGCTATCCTAGACGCCGCACCAACCGACGGCCTCTGGAACGACGGCCGCACCGACGAAGACCAGTTAGGTGCCCGCTACGCGGAACTTGAACAGGCCATGGAGTTTGCTGCTACCGCAGCATGGACGCCCGAAACGATTCCTAGCGACGCAGACTGGGCACATTCCCACGGCCTCGTTGGTCGCGACCTCGAAGTATTCCTCATTTTTGCACGCTTCCATCGGGCCAATCTTCACAAAATGAGGCCGATACCGGTGTGTCCGGTCGCTCGCTAGCTGTGCGGATTTGCCGCGCAGCTAGCGAGCAACCAGTAACGAGTAACTAGTTGCTGGTAAATGGCAGCGGATCCCCCGTCGCACTCGACGGCAATGCGGTACCTAAAAGCATAGACCAGGTCGGCGCCATGTCGCGCGGGTGAACACGCTCCCATCGGTTGGCGTTCGCCGGAATTCCGGGCCCCATGAACACAATGGGTACGTGGGTGTCGTAGGCGTGCCCAGAACCGTGCGTACATCCGTCGGTGCTGTAGTCCATGTGGCCCGACTTGAGCTCATAAAATACCTGTCCACTGCGGGCGTCAAAGGAATTGCGGCGCATGGCCACCTTGGGGTCGCACGAGGCGCGCACTTCGTCTGCCGTCCAGGCCATTTGCACAGCGGGGTGCTTCATGAGGGCGTCGCGCACCAACGCCCAGTCGTCGTCGTCGCTACTCTTGAGGTGAACCTGGTCGTTGCCGATGTGGAGCACGCCGGGTTCTTCCAGCTGAAGTCCTGAAATGAGCGCGCCAAATTGCGCTTGAATATCTTTTCCGGACCAGCTTTTCACGGCAAACCCATCGAGGGCGGCTTGGTTCGAATTGTCGCAGGAACCGTGGTCGGCGGTGAGCGAAACATAATAGTTTCCGCGGCCCAGACGGGCGTCGAGGGCATCAAAAAGTTGGCCGAGCTGCAGGTCGAGTCGAAGGTAAACGTCCATCAATTCTTGAGCGCGCGGACCCATCAAGTGGCCGAGGTGGTCCGGAGTAGAAAACGAAAGAGCGAGCACGTCGGTGTGGGTTCCGCGGCCCAAATTTTCGGCATCCAACACAGCCAGCGCTACGTCTATTAGAATTTGGTTTCCGAACGGAGTATAGCGAATCAGGCCTGGATTGCCGGCGCCCAATGCGGCCAAGTCGTAGGGAAACGAAGCAGTCGAAGCTCCGCGGAGCTTGCCTTCAAAAGGCCGATTGTCCGGACCCGTAAACGACTCATAAACCGATGGCGGCATCAGGCGATCCCACGTGCCGTTCAGGTAGCTCGAAGGCGCATGCTCCGCGTTAAACGTTTGGATCCAGGCAGGAAGTTCCGATGCATAGTGCGACGAGGTGACAAAACCCTTCTGGTCGTCCATCCAAAAGGCGGCATCGCCGTAATGGCCGGCGGCCGTGATCGCACCGCGGTCCTTCAGCGAGAAACCGTACACGCGGGAAGCGCCCACGCTGGCCCATTCCAGTTCGTCGGTCCACGTCGTTGATAAAATGTTTTTGGGGCTGCGCTTGTCTGCGTCCCGCGTGCTACCCACCGGCTGAACCTCAAGGTCTTCCACGCAGTACACGGTGCGCCCGAGCGCGGGGTCGTACCAATCGTTTGCAATGATCCCGTTGTTGCTTGGGTCGGTGCCCGTGTACACGACAGCGTGTCCTGGGCCCGTGTAGGTTGGCGTGTGGGTGTAGTGCGCGTTGCGAAAAACCTGACCTTCCGTGACCAAACGCTTAAAACCGCCGGTGTACAGCGACGCAAAGCGGGTCAGGTAGTCCGCACGCATTTGGTCGACCACAATCGACACCGCGAGCTTGGGTTTAGCGCTGGAACCAGCGTTCTTTTTTTGGGCGTGTGCGGGCGCCAAGGCCAGCACCGCAATACTTAGGGCAAGCAGAGTACGCATAGCCCAAAGATACCTCAGGCTTCCTCGGCGGCTGTTTTGGCAGCGTTAAATCGGTCTTGTGCTTCGGCCCACACCTCGAACTGCGCGTGAACCTTGTGCTGCAGTTCCTCGTAGTTCTTGAAAAACGCGGGATCCATGCTGCGCTCCTTGAACACTTCGGGATTAGCGACTTCGGCGTCCATGGCGTCGAGCGCCGCTTGAGCCGCTTCATAGGCCTTTTCGGCCGATTCCATCGCCTTTTGGGCGGTGCGGAGTTCCGATTCGAGGCGTTTTTGATCCTCGCGGCTCCGCTTGGGGGCCGCGCCGGCCGCAACCGCCGCGGCGGCGGCACTTGCCGCTGCAGCCGCCTTTTGAACGCCCGCAACTTCCATGGCGCGAAGCGATTCCAGCTTGCGCTGCTCCAAGAAGTACTCAATTCCACCGAGGTAGGGCTTCACCTTACCGTCGCGGAACTCCAACGTCAAGTTGCACAAGCCCTCGAGGAATTCGCGGTCGTGCGACACCACAATCAGGGTTCCGTCGTACTGCAGCAGGGCCTGCTTCAGCACGTCCTTGGCCGCCATATCCAGGTGGTTGGTCGGTTCGTCAAGCACCAGCAGGTTAATCGGATTCAGCATCAACTGGCACAGCGCGAGGCGGCCACGTTCGCCGCCCGACAGCACACGCACCTTTTTTTCGACGTCGTCTCCGCCAAACATAAAGTTGCCGAGCAGCTTGCGCGCGCTCTTGCGAATTTCGTCTGGAGCTGCATCTTCAATCGTTTCAAGCACCGTCTTGGTTCCGTCTAGCACCTCAGCTTGGTTCTGGGCGTAGTAGCCCAGCTGCACCTGGTGGCCCCATTCAATTTGGCCGTCGTAGGCCAGCCCCTCGGTTAAAATCTTGACCAGCGTCGACTTGCCCTGCCCGTTTTGGCCCACAAAGGCGATTTTTTGGCCGCGCACAAACTCCAAATCCAGTCCGCGCAGCACGTGCTTGGGGCCGTAGTGCTTGTGGATTCCATGCAATCGCGCCATAATCTTACCCGAATGAGGCGCCGGCGGAAACTTAAAACGCATCTGGCGCGTGTCTTCGTCGTCGACCTCAATCACGTCGATTCGATCCAGTTTTTTGATCAAAGACTGGGCAAACGCGGCCTTGCTTGCTTTGGCGCGGAACCGGTCCACCAACTCCTGGGTGTGCTTGATTTCCTTGTCCTGGTTGGCCTTGGCCTGGCGTTGCTTCTCGCGAATCTCGTCCCTCAGGGTCAAGTACTTGAAGTAGGGAACGTTGTAGTCGTATCCCTTGCCCAAAACGATCTCGAGCGTGCGGTTGGTTGCGTTGTTGAGAAAAGTCCGGTCGTGCGAAACAAGAATGATGGCTTGGTTGCTTTCGGCCAAAAACTCTTCGAGCCACAAAATAGACTCAATGTCGAGGTGGTTCGTCGGTTCGTCGAGCAGCAGTACGTCGTGGTGCTGCAGCAGAATCTTCGCCAGTTCCACGCGCATCTGCCATCCGCCCGAAAACGAATTCAGCGGCTGGTGAAAGTCCGTGGCCTTAAAGCCAAGTCCCAGGCGTACCCGCTCCAAGTCCGCCTGGTAGGTGTAGCCGCCGATGTGCTGAAAGCGTTCTTGTGCGTGGTGAAAACGGTCCAAAAGGGCCATGTAGTCGTCGCTCTCGTAGTCGGTGCGGGTGCCCATTTCTTCGGTCATCGACTCCATTTCGGCTTCGAGGCGCTTGATTTCGGTAAAGCTCGAGGCGGCCTCGTCCCAAACGCTTGCGTTCGGCGCCGGCGGCATGTCTTGGGTCAAAAAACCGATGCTGAAGTCGCTCGGGTAGCTAATCTTGCCCGTGTCGGGCTTGTATCGGCCCGCGATTAGCTTGAGTAGCGTGGATTTTCCGGCTCCGTTCCGTCCAACTAAACCGATGCGGTCGCCGGGATTTACCTGAAACGAAATGCCTTTAAATAGGTCCGATCCGCCAAAACTCAAACTAACTTGGTGTACACTCAACATAAGGGTGACAAAAGTACCACGTTAGCCGGCCATGTGCGGGGTAAATTTGCAGCCAGGAACCCCATACCCAGCATCCCCATGAAGTTGATCGGCAAAGGCAGCAAGCCCTACAGCATTCTCAGCGCGAAATGCCCCAAGTGCCACGAGGGTGAAATGTTTGTGGATCCCAACCCCTACAACCTGCGCAACATGGACAAGATGCACGAGTCCTGCAGCGTTTGCGGTCAGGAATATGTGCCTGAGCCCAACTTTTACTACGGAGCCATGTACGTGTCCTATGCCTACACGGTCGCCCTTTTTGTCGCGGTTTATATCATCTGCGGTGTCTGGATTGGATGGTCCATGTGGCCTACGGTGGGCGCACTGGGCGGAACCTTGGTGCTCCTAGGTCCGTGGCTTTTTCGCGTGGCGCGCGTGACCTACCTCAATATTTTTGTGCACTACGACCCCAACGCAGCGCCCAAGCGCTAAGCGGGCCGTTGCTGCCACAGCTCCTTGGCGAGCAGGGGAGCATGAAGCGTTCCACGCGACCCCAAGCCGTTAAGCAGGCCGAGTCCTGGGTATTCCGGGTGCCAACCCCAGCGCGGACGCCGATCCTTCGTCGTCGGTCGTATTCCGGTCCAGGCCCCTCGAACTTCTATTTCTGAAGCAATCCAGGTGCGCGCCGATTCAAGGAGTTCCTCCGTCTGATCCTGCCGCGGCGGGGGAGGAGCCACGGACCCACTCGAAATGCCCCATCCGTAGGATGCGCCCAACTGGTAGCTTCCGTCGCCTTCGGGCAATAAAAAATGACTGCGGTGCAGCATCTTGCCGGGTTCGGTGCGCAGCACGACCCGCAATCCTTGACCCGAAGTGCGCGCAAATCCCAAATCGCTCCAAAAATGCTCGGCCCACTGGGCTTGGTAGCCCTCACAAAGGACCACAATGTCTGCGTGGTGGCCTCCGTTCAGCGTCCAGCCTCCGGTCGCGGACCGCTCGATCGATGCCACCGCCTCGCTTCGCAGCTCCAGGCCGTCGAGCGCCCAGTCGACGAACCCCTTGAGGTTGACCCTGAAGCTCCCGTTTACAGTACCGAGGCACAGACCATTAATTCCGCGGGGAACGTCCACCAGCGACCCAAGAAAGGGACCTAGGGCGGGGTGGTCGCTCATGGCATTCCAATCATTTACTTCGTCGGGGCTGCGTAGCACCTCATAAATGGGTTCGGTGCTCCGGAAGGCTTCGGGGTAAAATCCTCGAGCGAAATCGAGTGCTTCAGCTGCACGCCACACCACGCGCCGGCGCTTCAGCACCAACGGGTTCACGAGTCCTGTGGCCACCCGAGTGGCGCTGCGGTCCGGATACCCGTCAAACACCGTGATGCGCGCTCCTGCCGGAGCCGTGCGTACCACTGCGGCCCCTGCAATCCCCGCCCCCACGACGGCAATGCGCAGCGCGTCACTCATGGCGCGTAAAGGGTAAAAAAAAGCCACCCGCACAGGGGTGGCCTTTGGTTTTGGCGAGGTCCACTTAGAACTGCCAGTAGTCGTGTTCGCGGTTGCGAATGTCTTCGCGAATGCGCTTGGACTCGAGCAACTGCTCCATCGGATTGTTGGCCTTGTAGTCCTTAATCTCCCGGTCGTACACGTTGTCCTCCTTCATCACGATGGCATTGAAGTAGCGCATCTGAAAAATTTGGTCAAATGTGAGGCGACGTGTGTTGTTGTTCGGATTGTACGCAACATTCGTTGAAAACGCTTGGCGTGCATCGGGGAACCATACCCAAAACAGGTTTACGATGTCGCCTTCCTGTGGGTCCTTAATCACCGGAGAAATGCCAATGATGCGGTTCTTGAGTTCGCCGCGCTGCTTGTCAAAGTACCAGTCGCTCTTGATGTCCCAAGCCAAGATGTTGTTGGACTTGATCTCAATCGAGTCAATGGCGAGGATGGTGCCGTCGTCGTTGTCGCGAATTGTATCGATGCGGAACAGGCGGTTTCCCACTTCGCTCATCGTCAGCGGACGAAGGAAGAGGTCGTCGTCGTACACTTCGGTGATGCTGCCCTCGCTGAGGATGGCGTCCTTCATCACGTCAAACAGCGACTTGCGGTCGGGCAATGCTTGAATCGGGTAGTAGAGGGGGTGGTTCAGCTTCTCCAGCGTGTGAATGCGCTCCCAATTGCGGCGCGACCACAGCATGTCATCTTGGCGCAGGTGGGGGTACGGAATCACGCGGGCTTGGCTCACATGGATTTCAGACTTCGGAATCAACCCGTCGTCTTGCGGAGAAAGCACTTGCGCTTCGAGGGTAACCCCCACGAAGAGCAGCGCAACTAAAGAAGCGAACTTTTTCATACTACTGAACGTCAAGTACTACGTTAGAAATGTTTTCAATGCGTGCACCCTGGGGGGTCTGCGCTTTGATTTTACGAATTGAGACAGAAGAACCTGGACGCAGGCGCTCAATTTGGTCGCGCAGGTCGTTGGGAACTTTGTTGCCTTTAACTTGAATCGCGGGCTTGCCTTCGAGTTTGATCTCAAATGCGGTCACCGACAACGGAAGGTCAAATGGGAAGTCTTGGTATTCCGCTTCAACGATTCCTTTGGCAAGAAGACTCGTAGAAATAAGTCCTTCCTTCTTCTTGTACACCGTGCCCACAGCTTGAGGAAGACCCTTGATTCGGTAAATTTTTGAACCAGCTTTACGAGTCTTACCATCTTTTTCTTTAACCGAAACAGAGATAGTAACTTCTTTACCCTCAACTTTTGTGACGTCGGCTACGTAATTGCCCGATTTACCGGAAATACCTGGACCAGAAACAATTAGGTTTTCAGGTGCTACGCCAGGGACCGACACTTCGATGGGGTTGTCGACATTGCGGTAAAGCACGTTCATTTTGGTAGCAGCGATGACCACGCTCGGCGGTGCCACGGTGTAGGTAAGTTCAAAGGGGTAATCCTTGTCTCCGCCCGGTACGCGCATGCTACCTTTCAACGTCTTGCTGCCGTTGCCTGATCCTTGAATGCGGATTTTACCAACGCCCTCTTCTACAGATTGCGGAGTAACGCCGATGAATTGTGGATTTCGGCCCTTGTCGTAGGCAGCGAGGAACACATCCGCCTCTAAGTAATCACCTTGGGTAACGTAGGTGCTCTTCGGCATTACTACTGCACGTACGTTATCAAATTTCAAGGTATTAGCGTCGATTTGGCCATACAAGTGCTCGACCGTCTTGGCTTCCATGCGGCGCACGCGCGACTGCAGGTCGGTCAAAAATGGAATGATACCGGCCAGCGGAAGTTCCGCAAACGTGGCGCGCTCCCACGACATCTTCTTGCCTTCGACCACTTCGTCATCAAATGTAAAGGTCTCTGCAATGGCGGTTTTCATCGTTTCGTCGCCGTCGGTTTGAGATTCCAAGAAGGTGCGGTACGCTAAGAGTCGTTCCTTGATTTCCTTGGCCATTCCTTTACCGCCGATGCTTTTGTCGTTAACCAAGTAGTTCTCGGCAATATCTCGGTTGTCTGCGCCTTTGTAGCGGCCCTCTTCGTCGACGCCACCGGTTAGGGTGATCATCTCTTCTTTGGCCGTTTTAATCATGGCGAAAACTTCCTCTGATTGCTTCTGAACTTCTTTGGCGCGCTCATTGACAGGAATAGCTCGCGGGTTTTCAGAAACTTGGGCCTCGATGGCCTGGTACATGGTGGCTGTTCCACGCTCAACCGTGCTGACCGTAGCGTTCATTCCGAGGTCTAGCTTGGCCAGTACGCGGAGAATGTCTTTCGATACGTTCAATGCCAGCATGGCGGTCAACACGAGGTACATCATGTTGATCATCTTCTGACGTGGAGAAATTTTTCCTGAAGCCATTAGGGTATATAAATCCGGTTACAAATAGTGGATGAATGGTGCGCAGTCTATTATGAACGAACGTTCATCGCCGCGAGCATGTTGCCGTAGACTGAATTCAGCTGCGACAGGTTTTGGCTCAACTTCGTTACTTCACCAGCAAGAGCTTCCGTGTTTTGTGCAGAGGCGCTGAGCTTCTCCATTACCGTATTCTGGATGTCCACTTGGCTCGTGGTATTCTCCAACTGAACGGCGTACAGGGCATTGAGGGCCTCCATGTTTTTGGCGGCTGCTCCGAGTTGCTGGCTGTAGGCGGCGGTAGCGCCGGCAGCATCCGTAGCCGTGTTCAATGAGGCAGCGGTCTCGCTGAGCTTGCGCATTCCGGCTGAAAGGCTCTCGAGGAGCTCAGGGCCGATTTTTGCTTCTTCAAGCATACGATCAAGCTCTTGAGTAACGGTTCCCGTTGATCCTTTGCGAGCCTTTTTTTCAATCGCAGGTTCGTTATCCAATTCCGGGTAAACCAGGGCCCAATCGTAGTCCTTAGGTTGTGCTTCAAACGCAGAAATAGCGAAAATAACCGCTTCTGTGGTGAGACCCACGATCAGCATCAAGTCGGCTCCCTTGAGGTGAAGAATCTTGAAAAGTGCGCCCATGATAACAACGGCTGCACCCAAACCATAAAGTTTGGTCATGAAGTTCTTGAAGCGTTTGCCGTTAACGTCGATTAAAGCCATTGTGAAGGGAGTTAAAGGGTTAAAAGTGAGGTTGGTTGTTGAAAAAAAAGTTTAGAAGTCGCGGCGGTCGCGGCCAAGAAAGCTTTGAACCGTACGGAAGCCGATGTAGGACTTGGCGGTATCCTGGTATTCGTAGTCGCGCATGCCATTCTGCATGAAGATGGCTACGTCTTTCCACGAACCACCCCGAATCACCTTGCGCTTAAGCGTAGCAGGATCAGATTCTGCAGCGTTGTACTTGAAGTCAGGGCTGAAATCGGCTACGTAGAAGTACGAGGCCTCGTCCCAAGCGGTGCTGGTCCATTCCGCAACGTTTCCGGCCATGTCGTAGAGACCGTAGCCGTTGGGTTCGTAGCTGTGCACGCGCACAGGGTACATGCCGCCGTCGGCTACGAGGTTACCGCGTCCAGGCTTGAAGTTAGCCAAGAAGCAGCCCTTGCTGTTGGTGGTGTAGGGGCCACCCCAAGGGTAGGTCGTGAGTTCGCGTCCACCGCGCGCGGCGTATTCCCACTCCGCTTCGGTCGGAAGGCGGAACTCGTTCTCGATGAAGTCGTTGTTCTGCTTCAAGTAGGTGTTGCGGTAGTGCGTGCGCCAGTTGGCGAAGGCGGTGGCTTGCTTCCAGCTTACCCCAACGACAGGATACTCGTCGTAGGCGGGGTGCCAGAAGTAGTTGTCGTGAAGGTTTTCGTTGAACGAGTAGGTGAAGTCTGAAATCCACGCAAGGGTATCAGGGTACACGTTGACGATTTCGCTCACGAAGAAGCTCGAACGATCTGATTCCTTCTTGCCGTTCTTGATGTAGTCGCGGTACGAAAAGGTCTTACCGTTGCCGTCTGCGTCGCGGAAGTCCTTCTGCCAGCGGTTCTCTTTTGAAGCTGCTTTTTGCTTATCCACCCAGAAATGCAGGTAGTTCAGCTGGCGTGAATCAATGCTGCGTCCGCCCAAAAAGCGCTCTTCAGGTGAAAGGTACATTGACTCGATGATCTCTGTGTACTCCTCTGACGGGTAGCGGTTAACGTCCCACACGAGTCGGCGCGTCCAGTCCAAGTAGGTCTGCATGGAGTCGGGGTAGTTCAAGCCAACGTATTCCTCGTAGAACGTGGGGTTGTTCATGTCGGCGTAGTTGATGTACTCGTATCCTTCGACCATACCTTCTGCGAGGCGGAAGCGGAGGATTGAATCGCGAACCCAGTCGACGAACTGACGGTACTCGTTGTTGGTGATTTCGGTCTCGTCCATATAGAACGCCGGAATCGATACCGATTTAGTCGAAGCCGTCAAGGTAGCAGGAACGTCTACGTCGGAGTTTCCCATGGCGAACTGGCCTTGCGGAATGAATACCATTCCGTAGGGGTCAGAGGGATAGAAGTCGGGGCGGTTTTGTACGCCAACCAATTCCCCGTGGTCTCCGCCTGAACAGGCAGCGAGAAGGACCGCGGCTAGCCCGGTCAGGGAAAAGGATTTAACCATTTTAAAGTGTTTCATGGTCATGGTCTAACGTCATTGAGGGCGCGATATTACAAAAATCTTGGGTTACGGTAGCTACCGTTGACGCGCGGTGGAATTTCAATTGTGAAGCAGTAAGTCAAAAACAACTCGTGAGAGCCTGAAGAATAAGCACTTAGCGATGAAGTGGTCAGATCGTAGGAGTACGAAGCCCGTAGTGAAGGAAGAATCTGGTAGCCCAGCATAAGGCTCATAGCATCTTGATTTCGGTACCCTAATCCAGCGTAGAGCTTGTCCATAATCACCGCATTGGCATTTAAGTCAATCGATAGATTGGAATTGAGGTCGGACTTTAGAAGCACGCTTGGCGTAAGTCGAATGGGCGTAGAGGTTGGTAGGTCGAAGCTGTATCCACCCGTCAGAAAGTAATGCAACGTGCTTTTGTAGCGAGCGCTGCTTCCCGAGAAGGGTGCATCACTTTGGAGCATGCGTGAAGTAGAGAGGCCAGCAAACCAGGTGTCTGTGGTGTAGTAGGCACCAAAGTTTAGCTCTGGTGTAAACGAAGTGGCCCCGTTGCCAACTACTGCAGGGTCGCTCGGGTTGTCAGGGTATATCCACTGTGCATTGCGCACGTTTTTGTTCTTGAAATCAACAGATAGACCGAGTCCGAGGCGTCCTGCGCCCAAATCCATTTGGTAAGCGTAACCAAGCGCGGCAGAAACGTCTTCAAAAAAACCAATGCGGTCGTTGACAATGTTGACCATTAATCCTCCGTGCAGTACGTCTAAGGGAATTGACGCGTTTACGTTAAGGGTATTCGGAGCGCCTTCAAATCCGACCCACTGTAAGCGCTGCCCCATGTTAATGCAAATACCGTCTCCGCTGCCCGCGACACCGGGATTGAACCCTAGTCGGTTGTGGTAGTATTGGGTAAACTGCACGTCCTGCTGCGCCCATAGCGCACTGGAAATGAGCACCATTGCGCTTGCAAAGAGGGATTTAATGCGAGTCATTCGGGTGTTCAGGGTCAAGCGAATCAGCGCTAAAAGTAGGAAAAAAATGCGTTGCTCAGCACTTTTTGCTAAATGCCTCGGCGAACAATGCGCCACCAGACGGCGGGAATTTCCCCATTTTGGGCAGAAGCATAGTCTTCTAAACTGCAGGGTACGAGCGAATGCCGAGCGTCTACTCCGGGGTGGTTAGCCACTTCGATCCACCACCTTTGGCTGAAGGGGGATTTATAAAAAACGAGTTCTCCTTCGTCGTGGGGCAGTAGTACGGTAAACCTCAGGTAGTCGGACTTGGTGCGCTGGGGAAAATCGCCAACACGTCCGGCCACGCCGTCGATAAAGTACCAAAGGCCCTGGGCCCATAAGTGGGCGTTTTGGCCGTCGAGATCTCGAGCGCCCACGAAGTCTGTGAGGCAGAGTGCGCTGATCTTGTCGCTAAAGCCTGCGTAGCGAAGTACGGCGCAGTAGGATTCGCCGGTGAGTCCGTTGGGGTTGGCTTCGTGCTGGGCCGGCGCGTCGGCTGCGCGAACGGCGGCATTATGGACCACCATAAGGTCGGCGTCGCGAATCCAAGGTTCGGCGCGCTGTATCGGCTGCAGTTCTCCGACGCGGTGCACTTCGAGGTGCATTTTTTCGGCAAGGTCGAGCACGGATTGCGCGACAAAGTAGCTTTGGTGGGCCAGGTGGCTCACGTGAAAAAGCCGGAACGGCTTCATGGTCAGCATTTGGGCGAGCAAGTTGCTGCGGTCGGGAAGAACTTGGTCGTCGCCCAGCGAAATTCGGTTGTTGACAAAGCAGGCGTTGATCGTGCGCTCCATGCGGCCAAACGCGCGGTACACGCCGAGTGGCCAATCGGAATCGGCGCCAAGGAACACCGGGATGCAGCCGTACTGGAGCACTTCTAGGGCTAATTCCTCAACGGCAACGAGCGTGTCGACGCGGTCGCGGCCCGGACGCAGGTTGCCAAGGTCGGCCACGCGGATGTCCCAGGGCCCCCAGAACAAGGGATACAGTGCACGTCGAACGCTGTCGGCCACGTCGTGGGCTGCGGCGCGCTGCTCGGGTACCCCGATAAGGGCAATCGACACGCCGCGCAGATCGGGCACTTCGCCCGCGTGCTGCATGAGGCTGGCGCCTAAGGTTTCGTGGGGCCAGGCCTCTGTAAACTCCGACCCAAGGGGTTCAAGC
>JACCDS010458162.1_pt1 | contig 39702 bp, 36 predicted proteins | sample 7446441 | NCBI WGS metagenome assembly JACCDS01 (sample SAMN15323445, study PRJNA562643) | freshwater metagenome | isolation source: river surface water | place: USA:Blue River Watershed | collected 2017-08-17
AGTGCACGATCCAACGACGCATTTTCTTTCACGCGCACTGCGAGTAATAAGTCTTTCAAGTTTGAAAACTCATTCAGGCCATATTCCCCAGGGTAATAAACCGCGCCATCGATGGTTGTACGATTTGTATATGTATTTGCCAAAGCATCCACTACCAGCGTATCCCCCGAATGCAAATTAAACGCCGCAAGCGCCTCTGCTTTCACCGATTGAATTTCAAACCCTGTCGCGCCCATGCGCTTCACCCGAACGCGCTCCTTAAATGCTCCATCCGCAAAACCACCTGCATAGCGTATGATATCAGCTGCATTCTCCCCCTTCTTCAAGTCAAACAAATCGTTCTTCTTCGCTGCCCGCGTTACAGCCACGCGAGACTCGAAGGTACCCACGCGAATCACATCGTCGTCTTGCAAGAGTCTATTCTTCGATAAATCCCCCTTTAACAGGAAGTCGTATAAATCTAAAGTCGTTATCGTTTTGCCATTCCGTACTAATTCAATCTTGCTGAACGAACCTAAGTCCGATGGCCCTCCAGATGCATACAAGGCATTCATCAAGGTAGAAAGTGAGGAAACGGAATAATTACCAGGCTTCTTTACTTCACCTACCAAAGTCACACGAATAGAGCGCAATTGACCTAAAGAAACCATCACTTTCGTGCTTCCACCCGCAATGGTGGTATAGATTTTAGACGCTGATTCACGGATACGTACTTGCGCCTCTTCAATCGTTAAGCCGCTCACTTTAATAGGTCCTAAATTAGGGAAACGGATAAAACCTTCCGTACTCACCTTTAGTTTTTTAGTGCTTTCACTCAACCCATAAATGTCTACGATTAACTCATCTCCCACGCCTATCACGTAATTACGCGGAGTAGAAATAGTCAAATTGGGTTCAAAGCTTAAGTTTTGATTTTCGAAAATTTCTGCACCGAATACGCGAAGACCAGATGGCGCTACAGAAGGTGCAATAATTTCAATTTGCTTGCGTGGTACGGTAATTTCATCCCTAGTTTTCGTCTTGAAAGCATTCTGGGAAACACCAGTCAAAGGATCTAGTGAAGCAATACGACGATTTAAAAGTATTATTTGATCTGCAGGAACACCCTTCTCTTTCAATACTTGGGAAATTTCATCTGATGTTTTCCCTTGCAATTGATACCGCACCATGAGTTGCGCTATTTGCTGATCACTAAAATTATTAACGTCTGTGGGAATTTCCTGGGCAAAAACTTGAATCGCTAGGATTAGTAGTATAAGTATGCGTAATGCCTTCATCTCTTTTTTAATTTAGTTCTAGTCAATAGACAAAAAACCAGTTTATAAAATTACAATTTTATTTAATAAGATGATTGATAATTTATTCAGCGGGCATTTCGTCCGCTAAATAAATTTTATCTACCCTTTTGCTTTATTTGACTACCTCCAAACGATATATAATCGACAAATAGCTATATTGCAATATGATAATGTCCAACCTACATTTAGCTTATATAGACCCTGGCGCTGGGAGCCTTATTTTTCAGGCTCTCCTCTCTGGTCTTTTAACCATTGTCGTCTTTTACAAACGTGTTATCTTGTTTGTTAAAAACTTGTTAAGAAAGAAGTAAAAATGAATGGCATTTCACCTGAAAATTTTTCCTTTAAAGATTATTCAGCCCGTGTATTTGAAAAAGAGGGCATCTATTACAGAGCTATCTTACCAGAATATCAAGCGGATTACGACCACCTAATGACCTCAGGTCTTTATGTGGCATTAGTACAATCAGAATTGCTAAATACACATCAAGAAGTAGAAGTATCAACTGAACATCAAGTCTACAAAATCCTTTTCCCAGAACAAATTGATTTTCTAAGTCTCCCATTTGAATGGTGCTATTCTCAATGGAGAAAAGTCATTTTGGCCTATCTTGACATTAATCTCATCGCTCTAAAATATGGGATGATATTGAAAGACGCCACCCCGTATAATTTTTGCTTGAAGGGAGGTAAAGCGATACTTTTTGATACTAGCTCTTTTGGCTTTTTCAAGGAACCTAATTACTGGATTGCTTACAGACAATTCTGTGAGGAAATGTTCGGCCCTTTTGCCCTGATGCATTACCGCGGAATGCGCTGGGGACGATTGACGCTTGCAAGTCACCAAGGTTTGCCTTTGGATTTTATCAGCCAAAATTTGCCCTTAAAATCCCGCCTCAACTTAAACTGTCTTTTGCATTTACATTTACATGCAAAGTCTTACCATAAGCCTGGTTTGCAAAAAAACCATTCGAAAGGCTTTACACGGGAGAAATTAATCGAAATCTTCTCGCTGATTAAAGGAACCGCACAAAAATGGGACACTTATCATCAATACCCCAATTATTGGTCTGAATACTATGATATAGACATAGAAACTGAGGAGTATCTAAACGATAAACAAGAAACAATCAAAGCTTATTTACAATCCTTTAGCGTACAATCCATATTGGATTTAGGCGCAAATACGGGGAAATTTTCTGAGCTAGCTTGCGACTATGCTAGCAGAGTTATCGCCTTAGAATTTGATAAAAAATGTGTCGATCAAATTGAAAAAAGGATCGAAGAAACGGGGAACATAAAACTACATACTTTATTAGGAGATTTGTCCCAAACAAGCCCAGACTTTGGTTTATTGGGAAAAGAACATTCCTCGATATTTAAACGGGCCAAATCAGACCTAGTACTTGCTTTAGCGTTAGTACATCATTTGGCATTAACGAAAATGATCCCATTTGAATTGATAGCGGATCTTGTTTATGAATTTTCAAACCGTTATGTTTTAATTGAATTCATCGAAAAAACAGATCGAAAAGTACATCAATTATTACAAAATAATCCACGCTATTATCCGAGCAAAGAGGAATTCGAAGTAATAATTCAGCGAAAATTCAATCTGATACAACAAAAGACCTTAGACAAGTCTGTAAGAACATTATACTTGTTAGAGAAATGTGGTTAAAATCAATCATTTCTTTCCGAACATCGGTACTGTTAAGCTTGGTATTTCTACCTTATTTATTCTTATTGCCTCCTACTTATCTTGAAATTCTTCCCTACCTGGTTTTATTATTCAGTTTAGGAGTCTTTGAAATTGTTTATCAAAAAACGAGAAATTGGCTACTAAATCACTTGGATTTAGACATCTGCATCCTTGTTTTACCTAGCATAATCTTACTACTCTATTATCAACCGATTATTCAAGTTTGGAGTAAGTTAAATACCTTTTTCATACATCTCCCCACTATCCGCGCCCGGTATTACTTGCCCTTTACCTTGCTTATAATCGTAGCCCTGAGCTACTTAGTACTGAATAAAAGAAAAAATAGGGCCTATGTGATAAACGTATTTTTATGCATTTTGTGCTCGAGCCTATTAATAAGTGCAATTATACCGCATAAAAACCCTAGTGTCACGATACATCATAACTTTCGCTCGATTAAAAGATCTTTTACGAAACCCGTCATTTTGATTATTTTAGACGAATATGCTTCACCTGATGAATTAGCTCACTATACAAAAGACGGAAAACTCTTACAATTCAGTCGTGAATTGCAAACAACTGGTTGGATCGTTTCCACTTCATCAAAAAGTAAGCATAAAGCAACCGTGAATAGCCTTGCCTCCTTATTCAATTACAATATAAATTTAACCGACGCAAACTTAGACGCGACCACTTCCATCGGTTTGTTAAGAAAATCACCCTTATTTGCTGATTTAGAAAAAAAGGGAGTTACTTGTTATAATTGGGGAATCTTTGATATAGGAAAAACGCAAGCATTTTCTAAAATCTATTATTATGAAAATGAGGCCAAACAACTCAGTTTTATTAAACATCTATTCTCAAAATCGATGTTTAGTCTTTTCTACCTACTCACTCCGGACGCTAAACAATCCAAACACAACCGTTCAATCGTGGAGCAGAGCGCTGCCCAAATAAATAGATTAACCCAATCGCAATCGTTTATTTATGTGCACCTATTAATGCCGCATGCTCCGTTAAGCTATACGGGGTCTAATTCTTTTAAACCCTCTCCATACTCAAATAAAGTAAGTAATTTCCTTGATTATTGGCATTTTACGAATCAAATTATTCTTCAAAAATTACTAAATCCTCTTATCAAATCTCAAAAATTCAAGATTATCTTAACCGGTGACCATGGCTATCGATTTTACCCATCAGAAATTAATCCTTATCTAACCATGACTGCCTATTATGGATTCCCTAAATGGCAAGTAGATCAAGTGAAGTCCGTACAGGATTTAGGAAGTTTAATCTATGCGAGTTATTGAAACGAAAAAAGCCCGCCATCCGCGAGCTTCTTTCTATATTATATGACTAAGTCACGAAGTGACGACTAAGACGAAGTCGACTAAGCCGTCGGCGACTCTCCTTAACCTAGTAATTCCTTCAGATTCACAGTCTTAAAAAACACAAAAACCAACGCCATAAACACCCCCACAAACATAAACCCAATCGTAATCAAACTACGCTTAGGCCCATCCTTCTGAACCGCAACCTGAGCCGGTTCAAGGACCTTAAATACTGGCGTCTCACGATGTAATTTCACTTTCGACTCTTCGTATTGTCCACTAATTGTTGTGTACAAGTTATAGGCCATATCTACCTCGTATTGCAATTTCTTCTCGCGGTCTTTAGCCACATTCAAGAACAAGTTCATGTTTTGATCGCGGTAAGCACTCAGTGTAAATAAGGCTTGATCGTAACGCGCTCTAGATTCTGTTAATCGCTTTTCCAAGAAGGCAAGCTCTTGCCTAGCTTTTTGCGTACGGTAATCTGTCACATACTTCGTTAAATAGTGTTGAATCAAGGACGTAATGTTCGCAGCTGCTACCGCATTCGTTAATTTAGTCGTTAACGAAATCACCCCAGATTTTTTATCGATCTCTAATACGACAGATGCTCTCAGTTTTTTGATTGCCGCCTGTTCCTTCTTGTTTAACTTGATTAAATCCGCAGATAGCGCTGAGGAAGGAACCTTATCTAATTTAACATCGGAAGTTACATCGTCCTCAGATGGATCTCCTCCCAAATCAAGCGGTGCCGTATCTTGTTTTTCAGATAAGAAGTCCAAAACCGTTTGCCATTTCTTATGCTTCGTACTATAAATCTTAGCCTTCAACACTTCTTGCAAAAGAGGAGCACTTTGTACAATGTTAGGATATAAATCAGGACGAATCGCCTCTGCACCTGAAGAGCTTCCGCCTAAGTCTACTCCCGCTAATCCGGCTAGGGATTTTAAGCCCCCCATCCCACCTGCAGCGCCAGACTTAGAGTCCAATTCAGGTAAAAGTTTCGCGTTCGAAGAATATTCATTGGGTTGTGTCAACGAATAAATGGCCCCTAAAGCGGCGAATAATACAGCACAGGTCGCAATTAAGATGCGATAGGACTTTAGCGTTCGGAATATCTCACCAAAATTGATCGAAATTTCTCCGTTATCTTCTATTTGATTCTTTTCTACGTTAGACATGGAGATTATTTAGTCAAATTGTTAATCAATGTGGTCAAGGTAAGCGCTACGGAAACTAAAGCTGACGAAAGACCTACCGCTTCAGCCGTCGTCAAACCTTTCTTCATGTTCGTAGGGAATTCCGGCACGACAATTTCAGATCCTGGAACTACTTTCGGGTTAATGCGGAAGAATAGGAAGCGTCTTCGCTTCGTAGAAATACCATTAGGCGCTTTCACGTAGACATTCTTCTTGATTGCATATTCTGTATATCCCCCTGCACCATCTAAGTAGTCTTGAAGTGAATTCCCTTCCACGTATGCGATGGCAATTGGGTTTTGAACTCCACCAGACAACTTCACAGTTTCTAATACACGCGGAATGACTAGGCGATCGTTCTCCATTAGGAGTAGGTTGTTTTTCGAATTCGGATTTCTAAGAATTTCAGAAAGCTTTACACCTACTACCGTCGAATCACGGTATAAGATAGCTCCATCTAAATAGCCTTCAGGTTTTAGTCCACCCGCCTCAAAAATTAAATCAGAGATTTTCTGATCATCTTTCGGAATGGCATAGCGACCTGGGAAATTGACTAAACCTTCTATCGTCACACTTCTTTGTACTTCGTAATTAGGTGATCGACGGATTGAAATAATATCAAATGGCTTTAGCTCAAATTGATTTGCTTCATCGCTGATTTTAAGACTACCATCTATATCAAAAGTCTTCACTTGAATTTTCTCCTTTGTCGCATCATCGTTTCCATGCGTAATAACACGTCGGGATAATTCAATTTTTGCAAAACTCGCTGCTTCCTTGAATCCTTTAGCTAATAGTATTAAATCTGCCACTTTCATACCATTCCGGAATTCAAAAATTCCCGGCTTGTTCACCTCCCCATAAATACTTACGCGCTGGTTCTCTCGTAAAGAATCCAAGGAGTAAACCGTTAATGAATCTTCGCGGTGCAAAGCAATGTCAGCAAGCTCACCTCTCAATACCTTTCCTAAATCGAAAGAAATCATCTCTGGATCGTAATTCTCTTTTCTACGTGAAATCGTAGCACGATTTAAGAAGGCATTTTCACGAGGTCCTTCCGCACGCTTGATCAAATCCTTCACCGTTGTTAAACCATTTTCAATCGCGAAAACACCTGGTCTAAATACAGCTCCCGTTACGGTCACTCGGTTTTCATAACGTTCGATAATTCTACCCACAGAAATAGAATCTCCATTTTGTGGCTGAAAAGTAGCCACCTCATCTTGCGTGATGTTCAATAATTTCAACTCACGCGATGTATTTCTACGCACATTCAATGAATAGGTATAGGCCTTGTCTGTGAAGCCCCCTGCATAACGAAGAATGTCTTTTAGCGTTTCTCCTTTCACCGCTTCGAAAACCATCGGACGTCTAACTTCCCCTGCTAATTCCACATGGGAATCAAAATCTCCCACGCGAATGATATCTTGGTCTTTTAATTGAATATTATCTTTTTGATCTGCCTTTAACAAGAAATCATATAGGTCTAGCGTGCGAACCACTTTGTTATTTCTAATCACGCGAATACTACGGTAAGATCCGTTTTCATTAGGGCCTCCTGCTAAATACAATGCATTGAATACGGTTGCCAAAGAAGAGATGGTATACGAACCCGGGTTCTCCACTTCCCCTACCAAAGTCACCTTAATACTACGAACATTTCCTAACGTAACAATAGCAGACGAGCCACTTCCTGGGCGATTCAAACCTTGGTATAATTGTCTTAAACGACTTACAATACGAGCAGATGCTGCCTCTACAGTTAAGCCATTTACATAAATAGGACTCAAGTTCAGAATCTTCACCGTTCCTTCAGGACTAACTGTGACCGAATAATTGTCCATCACTTCGCCAAAAATATCGATGTTCAATTCATCATCTGGCCCTAGGGTATAGTTAACTGGAGTGGCGATGCGCAAATCAGGTTCGAAATTTAATTTCTTGTTATTAAAAAGATTTGCGCCATAAATGACCTTCTTAGGAAGTTTAGTGGAATCAACCATTTCCTCTTCTTCCATCGCAACATCTTCCATATCCTCATCATCGGCATTTTTAACTCCTTTTTTTGTACTTAATTTGCCAGAAACACTTCTCTTCGATGAGGTTTTTCCTTTTGCAGTAGTCGTCTTTTCTTTGGTTTTACTATCCCCTAATTGAGTTAAACGGCTACGCATTTTTGCGATATCAGCCGAAGTATAACCTTGTGCTTTAGCTGCTTTTTCTAATTGAGCTTCTGTCATACCACTGGATTGGGCACGTTCAAAGAAGGTAGCAATTTCTTCATCACTCAAATCTTCCACTTTACGTTTTGCTTGCGAGAAGGCAGCGTGAACAAGTACAAGAAAGGAAAGGGTTAGAAGAATTCGACTGAATAATTTCATACTAAAATATTAGGATACGTATATAGTTGAACAAATTTAACTAAAATATGGGATAAGCGATGCTTTGGCGGTTAGCGATTACCTGATTTTTATTTAATGGTCATATACGGATCTAATTTTAAGGATGGTACTTACACTTGTTCAAAAACCTTCACATGCTTTCCCTCTTCTTTTCTCCATTTCTTTTCAGTCGAAATCTTTTCTACTAGTTTATCTTTGAAATACACCTTGAGCCAGGTATTACTTTGAAAATCACAAACCTGCTTATAGACTTCTTCAGAGTGAATGACTAGACGAAGAATAAATTCTTCCTTAGGATCTCTGTGGTTATTTATCACTTGACTTAAACTAGTCGGATTAACATCGATATCCTTAGCAAAGAGCTTTCTTTTCGGATATATAGAATCGACATAAAATTCCAAAAATGCGGGAAATTGACTTCTACTATCGTTTAGTTCAGAAGATAAAAATTCATCCATTTTTAATTTTAATTGAAGGAGCTTTGCCCGCCTTATATTATTTGAGGACAAATTACTTTTTCTTAACGCACGTGCTTTTGCTAAAGACTTTAATTCATTCTCACCACCCAGCATGGAACTCTCCCTCGAGTCTAACAAACTATCCGGATCTAAAATTAAATTTTCATTAATCATGGTCGTATGTATTTATCACGTCTATTATTTCTGGCACCTCTAGGCTTAGCAATGAACCCACTTGTTTCATCTTATACTTTTCTTTGTAATGCTCAGCCACTATTGTTTTAGGCCAAATTACTAAACAAGCATCCTCTGCAAAATTATACACTGCTAATTGAGCCGCATAAGTGATAAGATGTCCAGCTATCCGATCAAATTTTTTATTTCTTCCTCTATTACCTTCTGAGACAGCTAATAATCTAATTTTAACAAAACTCTCTTTTGAGAATACTTCCAAAGACATTAATCCCAGTATTTCTTTAGTCGTCTTTAACTGCAATTTTACAACACGCTGATTTATCTCTTTCTCCCATTCAAAGTAAAAGTTGTCTCTTTTCAAATCCGCCAATTCAGCGAAAACGATTTCAGCCAAAAATTCTTCTCCTGTCAAGACCTCTATAACCCTCATGTGTTAGTAAATATAGGAAAAAGTTTACAAAATACGTAAACAAAAATCAATTCATAATTTTATCAAAAAGTATTGAATTTGTTGAATGCACTATTTCAACTTATTATCTACTATTACCTAACAAGAAACTGATAATATTACACAAAAAAGGGGCAAACGCCCCATTATAAATTCAAGATAAAATGCTGAGTTGTGTGGACCACACTAATTATAGGGTATTTTACTATTGATTATCAGTTAGTTAAGTTTCAACTGCGCACTAAATTACGCACCATAAATTAAATCCATATTTATCATTCCATACAATATTATAACATAATTGGCCTTCTTTTGAAAAAATGAAACACAGCCTCATCATTTACAAAGCGCTCCACAACTTGCTCTGAATTCCTAAATGGCTGATCGAATATCCCTGACCATTCTTCACGGTTTCTGAGCCATTCAATTACCAATTCTTTCAATCTCCCCTGCAAAACAAAGTCGTTCATCAATTCTTTCCTTGATACATTATATAAAGCATAATCAATACTAGAAAAAGATTTATAAATGCTAGGAAATCCTGGAATATCAATTTTTGTTAAAAGAACTTGGTCATCATACGAGTTGAACATAGTTAATACTTCAACTTCTAAAGCCGCTTCTCTATTGGTAATAATTAACAGTATTTCAGCTCGAATTGCAGAAATGATATTATAATAATCATCCATTTTAGAATCTACCCTACTTAGGGAATTCATGTGGCGTTCCCTGATTCGTTCAAGCTCCTGGCATTTCGAATCAGCATCTAATCGAAATTGATTGAGTCTTTGTAATTGTACCATAGAAAGGTTTTAGGAATTATGAATTTTATGATCGCTTTGCCCAAATCTGCTCCAATTGGTCAGCATATTGATCATTTGTGACCTTTATATATCTCATGAAGGATTTGTGACTCTTGTGACCACTAATTGCCATTATTAGAATTGGGTCTGTTTTACGCAAATATTCATTGCTGCAAAACGATCTTCTGGCTGTGTGAGTCTGTAAAAATTCATACTTCATTAATGAAATAGTCTTACGCTCTCTCTTATATGTAATCTGTTTAATAAAAGGAACATTTAAGCATTTTAACTTTGAGCCAACAATTTTTATTAATCGATTAAATTCATTGTTTGGGGGTACCTCAGGGAGTGAGTAATTGTGTTTTTCTAATATATTTTTTACAATTGGATGAATTGGAACAACGACTTTTTCACCTGTCTTTTTTTGAACAAATTCGTATCTATTATTCCGAATTGCAGATCCATCTAAGGTTGAGTAATCTGAAAATCTCATTGCAGTAAAACAACCAACAACAAAGATATCTCTTACATGTTCTTCAACTGGGTTTTGAAAATCGGATATTTCCATTAACTCTAAAATTTCATTTTCTGTTAAATAAATACTATCCGTTTCTTCCCTTCTTGTGTCAAACTTTAATTCAATTAACCTTGAGGGTGGTAATTTTTTAAGATGAACCGCGTATTTAATTACCTGCAACAAGTCCATCATAATCTTAGCGTGTGTGTTCATTGCCAACTCACAATCTATAATTAAAAAATCACTCATTTGATCGATATCTTTTTGATTGAAATCTGATAAAATAAGTTCCTGATGAAATTGCGTTTCAAATTTATTTATGTAAGATTTCGTTGTATAATACGAATTTAAAGACTTTGGTTTAATTAGTTGCCTTTTAGGACTCAGTCTTGCACCTGATTCACAGTCTTTGAGAAAATGCTGCATAAATTCTATTAAACTTTCTTTTGTCTTAACACTATTATTTTTTGTTGCATTAAATTTTGTCTTTGGATTATCAATTAAAAGATTCAACTTTTCTTCAAGTTCTAAAAATGTCAATCTTGGATTGCCGTTTTTGTACTCATCCAAAAGGTTTAATATCTCTATCTCAAGCTGTTTAAGGTAACGAATTAATCTACTGGTAATCGATTGACCCTGATAAGATTTTAAAAAACATTTACGCTTATCCCAATGACAGGTTTGTATACTTCTACCTGGATAAAGGGTAATGAATGTACCATCTATCGAAACCTTAATCCTTATGCTGCTGACCTTTGCATTAGGTCTAACTAAACTGAATGAAACTCCCATATTCAAGAATTATGATAAACTAATTTTATTGGTTATTACTACAAAATTTGCAAGAAAACTCACCCCTTCCCATTTCTTCAATATCAAGCAAAACGTCATTCCCACATAATTCACATCTTTCATAAAAACTATTTAAAAGAAGTTGTCTATGCTCGAATCTAAGATGTATTCTACCCCTTTCTTTATAAAAAATATGGTATTCAACATTACTAGAGGTAAATAACTCTAAAGGAGGTATTAATACTTCAAGTGGCACTAAAAAATCATCTATATCTTCATCAAATTCTGTAAATTTTACATCATTTTTAATTGACAAAAAGTAAGAATTACTATAATCACACCAACTAATTTTCTGTGAATAGTGATAAATTGTATTAAAATCATCATCATATAAAATATGATATAATGGATAATCGTTAACATTCATATTTCCTGTTTCTTTATTATAATCAAGAAATCCAGATTTCCTTTCTTTGATTTTTTTTGACCCTACAAAATAGAATACAATGACCTCTTTTAAATCTTCAAATGAAGTATCCATTATACCCTCAAAATACCAAGTATTGAATGCCCCTAGCGGATCATTAAATTCTTCATATTCATCTAACAATTCTCTAGTCCTACTATTGTAAATCATTAAAAATGTTTTCATGGCGTTCAAGATTTTGATTTTAAAAATTTGATTATTTCGGATTTTAAAAAATGAAATTTTCTTCCACTTTTTTGTCCGTTTATGCGCCCTTGTAAATAGAGCTTTGTAATTGTTTGCTCCGAAATTCCCAAAAACTCAGCCGCTTTTTTACGATCCCATAACTCATCCTGAATTCCGTTTCCAGTTACAGGCATTTGAAGAAGTGACTCAATTTCACCCCTTATTGTAGTTTGCATAAGTCGTTGCAACTCATCCAAACTGATTCCAATTATTTTTGTTTCCATGATTGATTATTTAAGATTCTTGTAATGACTGATTTGCAGACTCCATACTCTGCCGCTAGCCTTTTTTTCCCATACTCACCCGGTATGTATTTCTGCCTTATTTCTAATGCCTGATCCATGGTAAGCTTACATTTGCGATACTTTGGATCATTATACATTTCAAGTGATGATGGTTGAACACCTTGATATCGGTCTAGATACATCTCGCTCAGTTTAATTTGCCCATATATCTGTGCGTCTGTTCTGTTCATGAATGGCAAATCCATCACTTTATCAAGTTCTTCCTGAAGTTTTAGTTTCGATTTTGGTTTCATAAAAACTCATTTTCCCAGGTTTGTAAATAGTTTTCGGGGTTATTTTGAGCAATCAACAGCATTTTTTCAGCAGTTCGAATACTATGCTCATTCATCTGAGAGCGATAATCCCATAAAAATGAAAGCATGCTATTAATTAGACTTTCTTCTTGTTCGTTATGATATTCTTCTCCAATAAAAATATCCGCAATCCAAGCCCAGCGCTTAGAATCATCAAAACTTAAATCCCGATATCGACATCTACTTCGAATAGCATTTCTATGCACCTTTATACCAGCTAAGCCATTTTTACCCATTAACTTGGCCACTTGTTTATCCGTTGGTAATGGAACATTAGTAGTTATAATAAATACAACATTTTTCAATGGCACTCTAAATCCAATACTATTTTCAGACATATGTGATTCAACTGCTAATCTTTTAAATTCTTCGAGACTAGATAGCAGACGTCGAATATTTTTCTCATAAACAAACTCTTGCGCATCAAATAATACATTTTTAAAAATATTGCAAGACTCCTCATCCTTGAAAATCACATCAGAATCATCTACATGAACGTAGGTAATTTCTTTTGGGTCACGATTAAAATTTAATATTGCCAATCTTATTCCAATTGCATATAACGAAACAGAACCATTAATTGAAATAGCCTCAATTCCTCGGTCTTTAAAAAGTGATTTCACGAAATGCGTTTTCCCTAATCCAGGTGGACCACTAATAATCAGATGACTATACTTATTGTCAATTATAGAATTTGTACCAATCAAGTTTGCCATGCTTGATTTTAGTTCGCGCACCTCCTTAAGGAGTTTTAGCTGTTCTTTACTTAAATCGATTTTCGCCATGCTTTTTGTTTTTTGTTTACGTTTAAAATATTAATACCAAAAATGTTAATTCGTATAGCGTATATATTTTTTAACAATTTTGGGCAAAAAAAACTTTTCCTTCAACGTATAAATATTCCTTTTAATTTAATGTTAAGTTATATAGCGTCTATATTTTTTAACATTATTGTCAAAAAAAAATTACATTGGGGTGTTCTTTAAAATTTGGATTTGTTCATCCAGTTTTTGCTCCATTGCGTTTTTTAATTCAATCTCACACCTATCTAAAAATTTGGTGTCAAATTTTAATTCGTCAATTGTTTTTTTATAGTCATCCATCGATCCCATATAAACCCTGATTTCATTTTTTATATTATCAGGTGCATAAAATGGCGCCCTAGCAAATGCATAACTTTTCTCACTATTCCCTCGATTCATTTTCATCTCACCTATTGAAATTGTAGGAAAAGCTAGTGAACGATACATTAATATTGCAATTTCAAGATTTCTCAGTCTTTGAAGATAAATTTCAAATTTAGAATCGTGAACCATTGAGTCATATTCTTTTAACCATTCTTCATACCCCTCAAGTAGTTGCTCTCGGTCAATCCAAGATTTATCTTTTGAAGATTTAACTTCCTCAACAATCTTAAGACTATCTTTCAAGAAAACATCATAATATGCACGACGCTCACGAGCCTCTGCTATATTGGTAAATACACTTCTTAAATTAGGACTATTGGGTAACTTTCTCATTTCGGATGTAAAATTAACTATATTCTGTATATCTGCAAAATCTTTTAACATAAATTTTTAAAAATATTTATGATTGCTCTGTAAAATCCCCCCCCCTGCCTTCCGTATCCCCTCGTAAATAAGGCGAAATCCCGTATAAAACAGCCCATTCAATACTTCGAATAAAATTTTTTCAAAATTTTTGGCTAAAAATGGAAAAAGGAGTTTTCTGACATATTTATTAATAAAAACGTATGACAAAAACTTATTTAATTAATTACAACCCGATGCGAGTTATGACTAAACCTAAGAAACACACAATGGAAATGAGTGTTCATTTAAATGGAATAAATGTTCCAACAGGTATAACCATCAATGAATTTGGGAATATGGTATCTGCACCTAACAGTCACACCTGGTTTGGTGGGACCTTCACAAATAACATTACAAATCAAAATTGGACCAGTACTCAAGTAATTGGTTTAGATTTTGATTCTGGCGAATATACTGCATCAGAAACCATTGAAAAACTTAAGATGAATGGGGTATATCCACAATTGTGGTATTCTTCGTTTTCAAGCACTTTAGAACATCCTAAATATAGAATTGTACTGTTTTTAGACCAACCAATTACAAATATTGAGCATAGAGAAATGGTCTACAGAGGACTTTTAAATATAGTCCCACATGCAGATAAAAGTTGTAAAAATGCTGCTAGAATATTTTTTGGAGGTAAAGAAGCTGTTATTCTTCATGCTGATCCAATTTCCACTCAATCATTAATTGATAGTACAGGAATAGCAGTAATAACAAGTGATAAGGGGCGCAGCCGTTATATCCCAGAGGGTCTAAATTCCAACTATTATGGAGAAAATGGTGAATTTCTATCTATTAATAATAGAAATTATCCTTTTTTACCAAACACCCCACCCCCCCCTATGTCCATGAAGGGGAAACTACTTCCCACTATTGATTGGGAAAATGCAAAAGAACGTGTTAGAATTCTAAAAGACTTTTTAGATGGTGAATGGCTGACTCATATGCAGCTTTTTGGACTAGCTACCAACTTAATACATATTAAGGGTGGCCAAAAGCTCATGAACGATACAATGATAAAATATAACCAAGAAGGTAAGACAGATTATTCTGAAAATAACTTTAACATCATTACCTATGTAAAAAAAGTAGCTTATTGCGCCGTACCCATCTACAAATTCTCGGAACATGATGAGGATGCTGATTTACATGACCTTTACAGCGCAGTTATAGATATAAGAGGGAAAATAGAATTAATTAAACCAATAGTCTTAACACCGCTAGCATTGGCAGAAAAGACATTTAAACAAAGATTCCAAGAAGTACTTGAAAAAGAAAATGATGAAAAGGTATACTTGTTTAAGGTTCCGACTGCAATTGGGAAAACGGAATTGATTACTCAAGTAAATGCAACATTGGCATTTCCAACCCATTCATTGAAAAATGAGGTACAAAATAGGATGAAAGTTAAAAATGTATTGAGTCCAGATTCAATCGTTTTCAAAGATGAAAAACTAAATATTCGCTTACAATACCTTTACGGTGCAGGTATGCTACAAAAAGCTACCGCTATGATTTATGACATAGCAAGTGGAAAAAATAGTTTTGAATACTATCAAGATGATATAATAACAGCAGCACAATATTTGAAACAATTAGAAGAATCACAAGTAACTAAAAATACTGTGCTTACTACACATACAAGAGCATTGCACATCCATCATTCACATTTAACCATTATTTTTGATGAAGATCCATTTGAAACAATATTACCAATTCAAATCGCCCAGATTAGTGATTTAGTAAAAGTCCAACTGGTAGGAGATAAACTATTTAAGCCACTGCTAAACTATATTCAACAACTTTCGACTTCTGAATCAGGAATTTGTCACTCCACACCAACATTCGAAGGGGACCCTGAGGAACTAGTAGATTTAATTGCAAAAGTAAAGCTAGATAGTAATCTAATTGATCTTCTGAATAGCAAGTACTATATCAAAGACAAAAGAGATCAAAATACTTTACATTATATTATAAGTAACCCTCTCCCTCCAAACAAGAAAATTATTATTCTTTCAGCTACTGCTCCAATCCCTATTTATCAAGAATTATTCAAAGATCGGCTAGAGGTAATTGAGCTGTCAGATGTTGAACAAATGGGCAATATCATACAAACCACTAAACATTCATGCTCTAGAAACTCGTTAACGCGGTACGCGGACTCAATTGCTAAAAAAGTGGGTGATACACCAGTTATTACGTTTAAGAATTTCAAACAGTATTTTAAAAACCCTATTGAAGAAATGTATTTTGGTAATTGTTCTGGATATGATAACCTAAAAGGACAGGATATTTCCGTGGTAGGTACGCCACATAGAAATAATGTTGTTTATCACCTCTATTCAGCCATATTAGGTGGAAAAGCAGCCATTAGTTTAGATATGGCTTATCAAAAAGTAGAGTATAATGGATTTAAGTTCAAATTTAATTGTTACGAAGATGAATTATTAAGAAATATTCAATTATCACTTATTGAGTCAGATTTAATACAAGCAGTGGGAAGAGCCAGAACTCTAAGAACCAACGCTACGGTTCAACTTTATTCAAATTTCCCTATACGGATAAGTTCAAACTTCATTTTTTAATAATAATGTGGGGTACCAGTCCCTCAGGTACCCCACTAATTTAGTACCTCGGTTGTCGTAAATAGAATTCCTATGTAATTTGATAGTTTTTGATTCAAGTATCCCGATTTAATATATGCCAGATGGAAATATTGAATAAACCTTAGCATTATATTACTAACAAAAAAGCATGAAAGTAGGCTTCTTCGAATCAAATAAATCCAACTAATCAAAATAATAAATTGTCATACAAATCGATTTTAATTATAACAATTTAATTTAAACAAACTATGGATTATAACTTTTTAATGAATTGCTCAACAAGTGCTTTACGAACGACCTGACTAATACTTTTATTTTGTTTTAGCGTTTCTTCAACTATATATTCAAGTTGACGCTGAGTTACTCTCACGACTATTTTTTTATTTAACTTTCCCATATCAATAAATATGAGATTGTAGGACAAAATACCACTAGCCAATAAATAAAGTTAAATTTTTATAATTCAGAAATAGTCTGAAACGGAAAAGCCCACAAAAGTGGGCTATAAATTTAAAAACTATAAAATGATAATTAGTGACTTACTCCTTTACTAAACAATACATTAGTGAAGGTTTTTATGATAATCTCAATGTCAAAAAGAGTTGATCTCCTTAACATATATTCTTTTTCTAATTGAACTTTTTTCTCAATTGAAATATCATCTCTTCCATTTATTTGCGCCCAACCAGTAATGCCAGGCTTCAATTTATCTACACCAGTAGCTACACGCAGAGCCATTAAATCGTCTTGATTATATAAAGCAGGTCTAGGCCCAACAAACACCATATCACCTTTAATGATATTAATTAAATTAGGCAATTCATCCAAACTCAACTTTCTTAGAATTCCTCCTATCTTAAGCAAGTATTGTTCTGGATTATTTAATAAATGAGTAGCAACGTTTGGCGTATTTTTCTTCATACTCCTAAATTTGTATATATAGAAAAAGGTATAATTCACTCCTACTCGCTTTTGTTTAAAAAACACAGGAGATCCATCTTCTAAGAATATTGCCAAATACACTAGAATAAAAACTGGCGATAAAGCCAATAATAAAAGAAATGCAAAAACTCTACTCAACGTAACTGTTTGTAATAAATAATTTTTCTAACCTATCTAATAACACTTTTTTAGAAAATTGTTTGTAATAAAGATTTCGTGAGTTCTTTTCCATACTTAACCTTTCTTCAATTGAAAGATTTTTTAAAAAAATTGAGTTTTCAGATAATAATTTAAAATCGCCAGATTTACATGCTAAACCAACCTTATTGTCGTTGATTATTGAGTTCGCTTCTCCATCTATAGCCCCTAAAATAATTTTACCTGAGGCAAGATATGCTTGTAATTTTGCAGGGACTGTTATCTTTGAAATATCAGAAGATTTCAAAGTCAAAAGCACAATGTCTGCTTTTCGAAAAAAGGCTGGCATTTTTTCTATCGAGTACCTACCAAAAATATATACATTATGTAAATTATTAATTTCAACTTGATCTCTAACCCAATCAAGTTTTCTTCCTTCTCCAATCAATATCCAATTAATATTTTCTTTTTTTGTTAAATTAGCAGCTAATAAAATAGTTTCGAAATCTTGAGCTTCACCAATATTTCCAGCAAAAAGAACATTAAATCCACTTGGTAAAATTGGCAATTCTAAGTCTTCTTTTACTTCTTGATCTTCAAATAAACTTTCTGCCCAATTAGGAAAAAATATGATCTGTTTACTAAAAGATCTCCTGTTAATAGATTCATCAAAAGACTTAGAGCTCACAAGAATATAATCCGCCTTCGAATATATATATTTAACAATTTTGTCGAGCAAACCAATTATATATTTATTACCAAATCCTGAGGTTGAAGCTACTGACTCTGGCCACAGATCCAATACCCACAAATATAGCTTTGCTTTATGATTTCTTTTTAAAGCCCAGATCCCAGGAAGGGCCATAGTAATTGGTGATAATTGTTGAACAAATATTATATCATAATCATTGTCTACTTTAAACCTAGCATGATAAAATGAAAATAAAATGAATGAAAAATAATTGAGGATTAATTTTAATGCCCCGCCATTACCTCTTGGAAATGTTGGAATTCTGATGACATTTGCTCTATTAATTTGCTCCTTTTGAACTCCCCAAAATTTATACCCTTTATAAAAAAAACCTTGTGGATAATTAGGCTTTCCAGTTAAAACAGTAACATCATGTCCTTTATTTACTAAATCAAATACTATGTCATTACCTCGAAAGGTCTCAGGATAAAAGTATTGAGAAACAAATAATATTTTCATTTCTAATTATATGCAGACCAAACTACTCTTTTGACATAATCAACATAACTAATGATAATTCTCACCACTTTTTCAGAAACATTTGGCATTGAATAATCTGCTACTTTTCTGAATAATCGTTCATCCCCATTTTTTTGTGAATCAAGGAGTATTAATCCTTGTAATATTCTCTCAGGATTTAGACCAACCATCATTACTGAAGCTTCTTCCATTGCTTCAGGTCGCTCATGTGCTTGTCTGATATTTAATGCTGGGAAATTTAGGATTGAAGACTCCTCAGAAATTGTTCCACTATCTGATAAAACTGCTTTGGAATGTATCTGTAAAGCATTGTAATCATTAAAACCTAAAGGCTTTAATAACTGAATATTTTTATGCAAAATAATTTGTTTTGCATCGATCATTTTTCTGGTTCTAGGGTGAGTGCTTACGATTATTGGTAAATCATACTTTTCTGCAACTAAGTTTAGACTATTAACTAGTCCTCTAAAATTTGTTTCAGAATTTATATTCTCTTCCCTGTGTGCCGATACAACAAAATATTTATTGCTTTGTAAAGCTAGCCTTTCTAAAATATCTGATGATTTAATTGAAGGCAAATAATGATTCAATACTTCAAACATTGGCGAACCTGTTTTAATAATTCTATCTGCAGATAAACCTTCCCGCAAAAGGTACTCACGAGCAATATCACTGTATGTCATATTAATATCCGATATATGATCTACAATCTTACGATTAGTTTCTTCAGGGACGCGTTGATCAAAACAACGATTACCTGCTTCCATATGAAATATTGGTATATGTCTTTTTTTAGCTGGTATTGCACACAAACAACTATTAGTATCTCCTAAGACTAAAAATGCATCAGGTTTTAATTCATCTAAAAAAGGGTCAATATTAATTAGTATTTTACCGATTGTTTCTGTAGCAGTTGTACCTGCCGCATTTAAAAAATAATCAGGTTTGCGAATGGCTAAATCATCAAAAAATATTTGATTTAATTCGTAGTCGTAATTTTGACCAGTATGCACTATTATATGTTCTATAGCATCTGAATTATCTAAGGCATGCATTACTCTTGCTAATCTGATAATTTCAGGCCTTGTACCAACAACAGTCATTACTTTTAAACGCTTATTCATAACCAATTTATTTTATACAAATTCAAAATAAGTGTCTGGATCTTTTTCATCATAAAATTCATTTATCCAAAACATTGTATATAAATCTTCTTCTCCAATATTTTTGATATTATGGGTATACCAAATTGGCATATCAACATAAGCTGGTTCATCTCCTGATAAGTAATAGTCAATAGTTTCACCACTCCCTATTTTCCTTAATTGTATTAGAGCTTCGCCTTTAATTACCGAAAATCTTTCAATCTTTCTAGTATGAAAATGATTCCCTCTTATAATTCCTTTTTTTGTTGTCGAAAATGATACTTGTCCTCCTGTTTCTAATCTAATAATTTCAACAAAATTCCCTCTCTCATCAATGTTATTTTTATATTTTATTGGGAAATGGTTCTTTATATCAAGATAGGATCGAAAGGTATTAAATAAATTAAGTTCAAACCTATTAGTAAAATTAGGTATTTGCCCATTTTCGAAATATTTCACTTTAAACTTATATAAGAGTTCTAACAATTCGGAAACTTTATAAGTATCAGTATAATCTACTTTAATATTCTCGATCGATTCAACTTCAATAAAATCAATTATAACTGTAACTAAATCATTAATGTAGATTAAATTAAGAGTTGCATCATTTTCAATTTTTGGAATTTCATTTTGTACTAACTGATGACAAAATGTAGAAATAACCGAATTGTAAAATGGAACCCCAAAAGCTCCAAACACATTGGGTATTATTAAACCTTTGAAATTCGCTCCAGATTTAAGTGCCCAATCATAAAATAATTCTTTCGCTAATTTTTTGGAATTCCCAAAAGTGTTATTACGTTCTTCTTGAATGGACGATGAAAATATTAATTGCCCCTTGTATTGAGTTCTTTTAAAAGACTCAATCAGCTTCTCTGCTAATCCGATGTTTGTTTTAAAGATTACTTCATCTTCACTATGCCTATTAAGTCCTGCTAAATGAATTATAACATCACAATTAGTAACAAAAATATCAAGATTTTCAGTCGCATTAAACCATTCTCTTTTAAATTCAACTAACTCAAATTTATCAGTTTCTAATTTTAATGTCTGACACAAATGCCAACCTATAAATCCATTTGATCCAGTTACTCCTACTTTAAACATAATTAATATGGATATTGAATTGCATCAACTTCTCCTAAAATATCTTTCCGTATTATTGGCAATTTTAATAATAATTTTTTCATCCCATCAACATCTAGAATTGATGTATTGTGTGAATGATACTCCTCTAAATTTGCTATTTCTGGTGTACCTTCAGAAAAGTATTGCGCATAATTTAAATCTCGATTATCGGCTGGAATTCTATAATATTCGCCCAAATCCTCAGCCTTAATCATGTCTTCCCTGTTTACTAGGGTTTCATAAAGTTTTTCACCATGTCGTGTCCCTATAGTCTTAATCACACTATTTGATTTATAAAGTTCAATTAATGCCTGTGCTAAAGTGCCAACAGTAGCAGATGGAGCTTTCTGAACAAATAAATCACCTTGGTTTGCATTTTCAAAAGCATAAAGTACTAAATCAACCGCATCTTCTAGAGTCATCATAAAACGAGTCATATTCGGATCAGTTAAAGTCAATGGTTCCCCTCCCTTAATTTGATCAATAAACAACGGAATAACAGAACCTCTAGACGCCATAACATTGCCATACCTTGTTCCGCAAAAAATCGTTTTAGAAGAATCAATTATTCTAGATTTCGCTACCATAACTTTCTCCATCAAAGCCTTGGACATCCCCATTGCATTAATTGGATAAGCAGCTTTATCTGTACTTAAAACGACGACCTTTCTAACTTGTAAATCGTTAGCAACTGTTAATACGTTATCTGTACCTATTATATTTGTCTTTACTGCCTCTAAAGGGAAGAATTCACAAGAAGGTACTTGCTTTAATGCTGCAGCATGAAATATAAAATCAACACCATTTATAGCGGGAACTAAGCTATCTCGATCTCTAACATCCCCAATATAAAACTTAACCTTAGAATTATTAACCCTTTTTCTTAAGTCATCTTGTTTTTTTTCATCTCTACTAAAAATTCTAATTTCTGAAAAATGATCAGTCTTTAAAAAACGATTTAATACGGCATTTCCGAATGACCCCGTTCCCCCAGTAATGAGTAAAATATTTTTGTTAAGCATTTACTGTAATTTAAAATATTGATTAATTAAGCCATCTTTTTCATCCCAATTAGGATAATTTATTAATACTGCCTTATACTTACCCTTAAATACAAAAAGACTCCCTGCTGCAGCACCAATTATTCCATACATTTGAATAAGTTTTCCAATATGTTCTAAATCTCCAGCACCTCCTAAAACAGTTAATGGTAAAGATATTTCTTTTCTAACTTTATCTATCAAATCTAAATCATATCCTTTCATTATACCATCATTATCAATAGAATTTAACACAATTTCCCCAGCACCCTCCTTTTCCATTTTTAAAGCAAAATCTGCTGGACTTAATCCTGTTGATTTTTTACCATTATGAGTATACAATTCATAACCGCCAAATAATTTTTTCTTAGCATCTAAAACAACAACAACGCTTTGGCTACCTACCTTTGAAGCTATCTCAGAGACTAATCTTGAATTATAAACTGCTGCAGAACTAATTGCAATTTTTTCCACACCAAGAGAAAATATTCTTTGTGCTTGTTCCAAATTTTTTATGCCACCACCATAACAAAGTGGCATCCTGCATTCTGATGCCAAGTTTTCGATCATTTTATAATCAGGTTCTTTAGAATTTGATGTTGCATCAATATCAATTACCATTAATTCATCTGATTCTTTTTCATTGAAAATTCTTACAGCATTTATTGGATCCCCTACATATTTCCCGTCCTTAAACTGAAGTGTTTTTACTAATCCTTTATTTTTAACCAATAAACAAGGTATTATTCGAGGTCTTAACATTTTTAAATATTTGCAAAGTTTTTAAGAAGTTGAATTCCATAATGATGGCTTTTTTCTGGATGAAATTGAACTCCATAAATATTTTTGTGATTAACTACACTGGTAAATTCTTTTCCATAATTAGAAGTTGCAATTGAATCGGCCTCATTAAATGAATCAAAATAATAGCTATGCAAAAAATAAAACCTTGAATTAGAATCTAAATTATTTAACAAGAGATTTTTTTTCTTAACTACTATGCTGTTCCAGCCCATATGAGGCAACCTAGTTGTTTGAGCCAAAAGATTTGAATCAATTTTATTCACCCTTGCATCAATCCATCCCAAACCTGGCAAATTACCCTCTTCACTAGAATTTGCAAGCATTTGCATTCCAACACAAATACCTAAAATTGGAAGGTTTTCATTTAGCACCATTTCATTAACTGTGTTTAACATTCCTGATTCTGTAAATCGTTTCATTGCATAATCAAAATGTCCAACACCAGGCAAAATTAATTTAGATGAATTTAATAAGTCTGCTGGTTTCTGAGCAATTTTTACCTCCACAGATATTTTATTGAAAATATTATAAAAGGCTTTTATATTGCCTACCCCATAATCTATAATTGTTATCATCTAAAAAGTCTTTTTTCTAAACCAAAAATCTTCATTAACCTTGCCCCAAGCTTAATAATATTAATTTTATTCCTATAGGAAGCATATGTTTTATTAGGCATGTTGAATATGGCTTCCAAATCATCTTTTGATAAATCTAGCTTATTTGCAACATACTCAAATTCTTGTTTCAAAAATATTTCATCCATTTCGGGCTTTGAAATTCTTTCTAATGCCTCTTCTCTAGTCATTTGGCCTGTTAGTATTAGACTTGAAAAATGAGCTCTTCTTTTTTCAAAACCAAACTTTCTAGGCAACCAATAGTCTTCATAAAACCTTGTAAACCGAGATTCATGATGCTTGTGCTTATAGGGCTCCCAACCATATTTTTCATTTAACAATTTTTCTGCTTCATTTTTATAAAATGGAATTAAATTTAAAGGCTTTACTACCTCCATACCATTTATATATTTATCCCATATCTTATATTTTAAAATATCAACTAATGGAAATGAGCCAATACTTCTATCTCCATGTTTATTAATTATATCATTAAATAATTTTGTATCAATTCCAGGATAACCACCCCATTCCTCAGGCTCTCTACAGCATTCAGTTGAATAATTAGCCCCTGTTATTATAGATTTTATTTTATATTTGTTTGCGAACTTATATAAAGAGGAAAAAAAAGCTGCATCTTGGGGTAAATCTTGATCTGGAATTTGAGATTTCAAAAATGCCACTTGAACATTTTTCATTTTTTCCCAATCAATCACTTCCGTATATAAATCTAATCCCAAACCATTAACTAATTTTTCAATATTAGAAACAGCTTGCTCGGTATTCCAACCTGCATCTACGTGCAACAGTAAAGGTCTTAAACCCATAATTTCCTTAGCAATATATGCTACATAAGAACTATCTAGACCACCACTCAATCCTATTATACAATCAAAATCTTTTCCTTTCCCTTGCTGTTTAATTTTACTAGCAATTGACATTAATTCACAGTATCCAGTTTCATCAGTATGCCAATTGGGTAGAATTGAATTATGATAGTTATGGTAATAATCAGAAATTCCATTTGAATCAAACACTATTCTAGGATCAGAGGTGTCCATTATTGTTTTATTACAAATTTGATACATATTTTTAATTTTCATTTAATATATAATACAGTGATTTTATTCAAAAACAGATGAAATCATCTTAGTTAAATGAATATCTTCGGTATAAAAATTTTCAAAATCGTCTAGATTATTTCTTTTGATAGGGTTAATCAATTTAGGATTATTTACAACTTCGATTAATATATTTCTAATTGAATCTGAGGATTTTTTCTCAACAACAAAACCATTATGATCAGGTTTGAAAATATCAAATATACCACTATGATTGGTAGTTAGGACTGCGCAACCAGAAGCATACGCCTCTATTATACTTATAGGTTGACCTTCAAAAGGATAATATGTTGGCAAACAAAATATGTCAGCATTGTTAAATAAATTTGATTTTTCTTGACCTTTGACCACGCCCCAATATTTAATATTTTCAAGCTCTGAAATCTCATCTCTAAATTGAATTTCATCTAGATTTGATTTAAATGCCCCAGCAAAATCGATCGATATCTTATTTTGAATATCAAATGGCAAATCTTTATATGCTTTAATCAATTCAAAATGCCCTTTTCCAGGTAAAAGATTACTAATGAAAATAATTTTAATATTATCTCCGAAATCTAAATCAATTAAATTTTCTTTATCAACACGGATTTCTTTTAAAGCGAAATTTTTTACTACATGAATTTTATTAGTTGGCAAATAATGGAATAAAGATTTAAAAGTATCACCTAAAACAATTACTGATTTTATTTTATTAATGAATATCTTATTTAAAATATATAAAAATTTAACTTTCATAATTTCAACATATCCAGCACCACCATGTAGATGAATTACCATTTTATCTAAATTCCGAAAACAAATCAGATAAATTAATATGTCTTTAAAATTACCAAATACAGATTCAGATATATTAAAATATATAGTATCTACATTATTCAATTTATTAGGTAACTGAACTAATAATTTCAAAACTTCAACAATTCGTTGCAAAAAATTGAATTTGTGGTGCAATTTGCCTCCACTCAAATTTAAAAATTCAACACAATATTCTTTTGGTAAATTATTTATAAAAAAATTAACAGCAAGTGACTGACCAGTGATTGGAGGAGGTAATGGTGCAATTACCAATATTTTTTTCATCTAATTTTTCAAATAATTTTTATGAATAAAAGAAAGTTCTTCGTGACTATCAGAAAATGCAAATAATTTAAATCCGAAATCATTTAATAAATTTATTGAATCTTTTGTCAATCGTGCTCCATTTTTAAACATTCTATGATGAAATTCAATTAGGATTTGTTTGACCTCGATACCGGATTTTAATATATCAATTAATACATCATATTCTGAACCCTCTATATCAATCTTTAATACGTCAACCTTAGCATGATTATATGAATTGACTATGTCTATAAAAGATTTCATTGGCACTTCTATTAATTCATCATCATCCAAATTTGAATTTTTTCTAGAACTCCCACTAACATGATTTTTATTTTGAGGTAAATAAAATTTAATTAAACCAGACTTTTTTGAGATTCCATACTCATTAAATACAAACAATTTATTCAAACTTTGAGACTTAACCCATGAAATTGATTTGGGAGTTGGATCAAAACCAAATACATTACAATTAAATTGATTTATTACATCTAAGTCAAAGGATACATCTTCGCCTATTCCGATTGAATATACAATTGAGTTTTCATTTATTAAATCAGGATTCAAATAGAATCCACCATATTCATTTCCAAACCACTTAAAATTACAGTTTATCTGTTTTTTTAAAAAAAGAGACCTGTTTAAAAATATGTAATAAATTAACAATATCGTAGCCTTTATTTTTTTCATTCTGATTAATTAGTTATAGTTTTTGAAACAATTTTATAGTAATCTAGGTGTTGCTCGGAAACTTTTTTTGCCCCAATTTTCATGTTAAGGAAAACCTTATTATTTGATAATATATAAGTTATCTTTTCAAGTATTGTACTACTTGTAATTTTATCTTTTTCAATGATAATAATATTGTTATACAAGTTTAGATAATTTATCGATTGATCTCCTATATCACCAACAATTAATGGTAAGTTCATGGAAATCGACTGCTGCCATAAAACGGATTGACTTGCAGGAAATACAGCCAAATCTGAAGCATGCATATATTTATAAACATCATTCCCATTAACCCAACCGGTAAAATGTATCCTTTCGTGTTTTAAATTATAAATTGATTCAAAATACGAATAATCAGATTGTGATGAAGTCCCTAATACAATTAAATGAACATCAGTACGATTGATTTTTTGAAAAGCTTCGATTAGCAAATGAGTCTTCTTTTGGCTATTTATTTTACCTCCAGTAAACAAAACAATATCACTTTCTTTAATATTTAAGCTTTCTCTTATTTTCGTTCTTGAATCACTTTGTAAAACTTCATGAATTAGATCTGTATCAGAGCCAAGTGGAAGTAATTGCATCTCTTTATCTTTTACTCCATAAACTTCTCTTAAAAAAATTTGGCTGGAAGGAACTACATAGTAAATTTGATCTAAATATTTTTTTGAATAAAAAAAAATTGATTTTCTAATTATCTTATGCAGAATTATTAATGAAATAATATTTTTAGCAGAATTACTGTAATCAGCATGATAATCCATAATAAATCGACAATTGGGATTTGCCTTTTTGTAGAATGCAGCTTCTAATAAATTTAAATGAATATCATGTATAAATATAAGGTCAGGAGATTCTTTTAAAAGAAGATCGGATATCCCAGCAAAACGTCGAAGTTTATTTAAAAAATTTAAGCTATATTTTTTTCTAATTATTTTTAATCTACCCGATAAAATAGTTGATTCTGGTATTTTAGAATCATATTTGTCGTTTAAATAATCAAATATATTGTTAAAAGTTGAAGCTACTACAACAACTTCATGTCCAGATTTTAAATAGTATTTAGTAAGTAAATTTTCTTGATATTGAAAAGATTCTTCATAGAAATCACAAATCATTAAAATTTTCATTTTTTAAAACTTATTTTGCTTTAAAAAGGCGCTGTTACCAAGATTTAGTAGTGAAATAGTTGATATTAATGTATAACCTAACCCGTAGTATATAAGAACACCTTCGAATGAAACATTTACAAGTAAAAACATACTAGGAATTGCAACTAAAGTAATCCATCCAAAAGAATTATTTGAGTACGCTTTATCTAAGCATGCAAGTATTATAGAAAGAATTAAAGAAAATATTATTAAACCAGAAATACCATAAACAGAATAAGAGTTTGCAATAAAGCCAGTATTTGCACCTTCACCATTTCCAATTGATCCACCTAAACGTTGTGCAATAATCTCTTCCCATTTCATCCCTTGAAAATTAGGATGGCTACCAGGATTTAATATCCAAAATGGTATTTTGTCTTTATTATAAAAAAAGTCTATCCATAATACATGGAGTTGCCCTGGCTCCATTACAGATCTCAAAAATAAAGCAGTTGGATAATCTGAATCTATATATTTTCCAAATGAATATGAAATTAAACATAATAACATTATTGTAATTGCAGAAGTTGTAAAAATATAATTACGACTTCTGGTTCTTATTAATCTAAAATAAAACAAAGTGAAAACAGGTATAACCAAATATGTTTTCATACCAGTTAATGAGTACAAGATAACTGTGAATATAAATAAGAAGAATAATGTTTTATGCCATTTCTTTTCATAAGCAACGATCACGCCAAAAGGTATAAAAAAGTATGCCGCACTATAAATAGTTATAAACTGGAATGTAGTATACTGATTAAATACTGAACTACGAAAATCATAAAGCTTTGACTCATCAAATACTGAATCGAATGAAATCCCATTGGTGTAAACTAAACTAACTAAAACAACAATACATATTGAAAACCAAAAAACTAATGGTGTAATAAAAACCAATCTTAAATCTCTAGCAAGGTTTCTTTTAATTATTTCACTAATAAAAATACCGCTAAATTTTACAAAAGACCACAATAATAATAGGCTAATAAATACAAACAACGATATTAAAAATGAATATTCTAAATGTAGAGCAATAAAAACATTTATAGGGATATAGATTAGTAAAATTTGAAATGTAAAAAACAAAGAAGAAACAGCACTTTTATTATTTTCATTATTTGTAAAAAAAACAACCGAAATGGCTGAATAAAATAATCCTGTATTTAATCTAAAAAGACTAAATTTTGGGATAGAATATGAATCATAATTGATACTAAAATTTAACAGAAATACATATAAAAAAATATAGTAAACTGTCGAAAGTAAAATGATTTTTAAATGCTTATTGTTTAATGCCATAAATCATTTTATCATAAATATTTATTAATTTGTTTTTTTCAACGTCCCAATTTAACTCATGTGAGCAACGTATTGATGCTAATTTGAAATCATTCATTAGCTTTTTATCCCTTATTAATTTTAATAATGAATTAAACAAGTCTTCAACATCTCCATTTTTAAATGTTAATCCAACTTTATAATTATTAACCACCTTACTCATTTCTGGTAAATCACTAATGACAAGTGCTAAACCACCCTGTATATATTCAAATAATTTATTTGGCAAAGCATTTATTCTATTCAAATTTGTTCCTACCATTGAATGTACGCCTATATCAGCATCACATGTAAAATTTGGCAAATCCGAATGGATTACACTTGGATGAAAATATATTCTATTGTCATTAAAATTTTCTTTCAAATATTGAACGCCTTCGCCATTTCCTAAAAAAACAAGTGCTACATCGACGTCACTAATTTTACTAAATGCTTTTGCAAGATCAACTACTCCTTCGCCATTAATTACACCTTGATATAAAATCAAAATTGTTGAATTAGAAATTCTTAATTCATTTCTTAATCGCAAATCTAACCCGCTTTTCCACTTTTCAGGTAAATTCCTAACAACAAATGGTAGATTAACCTTATACTTTTCTTTTATAAGATGAGCTATATTATCAGAAACTGTAATTACTAAATCAGATTTTTTTATTAAAATGTTTTCTACAAAACTTATAACATATAACATGATTTTGTTTTTTCCAAAAATTCCAGAGTCAGACCAATATTCGTGTGAATCATATATTAATTTAGAGTTTGTTAGTTTCGCTACAAAAAAACCAATTAAAAGCCCATCTAAATCATGAGCATGTACTATTTTAGGATTTTTCTTTTTTCCTATGTAGATCATTTTAAATAGTAATTCAACAAACTTTAATAACTGAATGATTTTTAATTTAGAAAAATGTCTGGTTTTTAAAAAAACACGAGTTACAATCACTCCAGATTCATCTGTAATTGATGTTTTTCTATCATCTGAAAGTGCAAAAACTGAAACATTAAAACCTAAATTTAATCCTACTTCTGCTGCTCGTCTAACTCTATTATCGTTTTTATAATTATTTAGCACAATATGTAAAACATTACTCATAAATTATTTTCTTTTATTGTTCCAGATTATAAAATTAATTAATCGCCATGTTAAACTAGAGTAATTACTTTTATTGTTTAATGATAACTTTATGAAATCTAGTGCCCTTGCTTTTTGAATATGTTCATAAGCTTTTGAATCATGAATTTCATTAATAATATAATCTTTGTTTTTATTTAAGATTTTAAAATCAGGTGATTCAAAGCCAATTTTTTCTTTTCTATCTAGTATGAGGTCTGGAACAATTCCTCGCATAGCTTCTCTAAACACAATCTTACTTCCACCTTTTTCATTTATTAAAAAATTCTCAGGTAATGATAAAATAAATTCAGTAAATTCACGAGTTAGAAAAGGGACTCTCGATTCAATTGAATTTCCCATTGAATTCCTGTCATCATATCTTAATAATGTTGATAAACCATTTTTAATACTTTTCTGTAATGCTGAATTGAGGTAATTTGGACCAGTACATGAATAATGATTGTTATTTATCAAATATTTATTTTCATATATATTATTAATCCAATTGGGTACTTTTGATTTTTTAATTATGTTGGCTAATTTTTTAAATTTTGAATTTGAAAACATTTGATATAACCCTGTCAAAAATACCGATCGAACAGTTCTATCTTCCCAGTATATCTGATTTTTAAGGAATTTAATTGCAGATTTAATTTTTAGTTGACTTAATAAAGAAGCTAATCTAAATCCTTGTAGTGGGGAATAACCAGCTAGAATCTCATCGGCACCTTGACCATTCAGCAATACTTTTATTCCTGATTTTTTTGCAGCTTCATATATTTTATATTGTGAAAATATTGAAAGACTTCCAAATGGTAAATCTTGTAATTCAATTAAATCATCAAGCTCCTTATTTAAATCTATCTCTTTTAGATCAATTTGATGAGAAATTCCTCCAATTTTTTCATTAATGATGTCTATATACTTTTTTTCACTAATTTTTTTATCATCTGGTACAAAACTAAATGTATGTATCGGTAGTTCTGGATACAGATAACGGATTGAACAAGCAATAGCAGAAGAGTCAAGTCCTCCAGATAAAGCGACTCCAAAATTTACATCACTCCTTAAGTGTAGTTTAATGTTTTTAAAAAAAAGGTTTCGTGTCTTCAATACTGCATCTTCAAAACTAATGTCATTATTTTGTTTAATATTTTCTGGAGACCAATATTTTGTAAAAGTTAAACCTTTTTCAATTTCGTAATGGTTTATTTTAGCCCATGAACCTTTTTCAAATTGTTTTATTGATTTATAAAAAGTTTGATTGTCATAATCCGAAACCCCATGTAAAAGATAGGAAATGACCGATTGATTGTCCAATTCGAGAGATTTATTCAAACACGGCAGTATAACCTTAATTTCAGAAGAAAAAATTAAAGTATCTTCATAAAAACTGTAATATAGAGGCTTTATTCCAAATGCATCTCTTGCCAAAATTACATCACCTGACTTATTGTCTAAAAATGCAAAAGCAAACATTCCTTCGAACTTAGATAATGCTATATCAATGCCCCATTTAATTATTGACTCAATTATAACTTCCGTATCACTATTCGTCCTAAATGTAACTCCTAAATTTTTTAATTCTTCTTTTATTTCAAGGTAGTTGTATACTTCACCATTATATAAAAGAGTGAAATTCCCGTCCGACGAATGGAAAGGCTGAGAGGCGGCATCGGTCAAATCAATAATTGACAGTCTTTTATGTCCAAGACATATTTTATATTTTTGAAAATTGTCACTCAACTTTTCTGATGTATTTATATTCCAATAAAACTTTCCTGTTTTATCTGGCCCCCTATGATGCATTTGGTTTAACAAAACATCTAGATCTATATTTATTTCATTTTTTGAAATAACACCAACTATACCACACATCTATTAATTCTTTTATATGAAAAAAATATTACAATAAAATATATCACATTGGCTATTACTGCTGAAGTAGATAGCACCAAAGTAAACTTCAACAATGCGTCTACATTAATGAAATAAACACTAGTGGTAAGTAATAGAACTGAACTTATATCATAAATAAGTTTAAGGCTTTGTGTTTGCATTACAGAAAATAAAGGACTGAGTGTGCTAACAACTAAAGAAGTTGCTGCCCATGGAACCAATAAATGAATTAATTCACTTGATTGAACCCATTTATTGCCAAAAATAAAGACCACAGCACTTGGCATTAAAAAATAAATAGGAAGATAAAATACTATTGCTAGTAAAATGCATTTAATCAAAGTTTTAAAAAATATTTTTTTTGCATTTTCAATTTCTTTTTCCCTATAAAAATGCGAAAATTGACCTCTAAAAATTTCAGAAATCGTAGCTCCAAGATGAGTGCCAGGTAAAAAAGTAATTTTGTATGCTATTGCAAATAGACCAGCTGCTTGTGGACCTAGTTTCTGTGCTAAAATTAGCAATGGAATTACTTGGCCGACTTGGTCTAAAAAAATGGAGGGCGTCTCTAAAAGAGGGAATTTTTTCCAATACACTAAACTTTCAACTAAATCTGATCGCTTAACTTTTTTTATTGTAAAATACAGATTGTTAGTCTTTGTAAGAGTTGATCTAAAAAAAAATGCTATAAAAGATAGAAGTTCAGAAAATAATAATATAAAAAAAGATGGGCTAAATAACCCACCTATCGACTTAATAAAAACATTTAATATGTTTCTAGCGACAATAATTTTTGAATAGTCATGAAAATCCTTATTTCTAATTAAAATTGTTTTGATTATAAAACTAAATCCAGATACAAAAATGAACAAGAAGATAAACAAACTAGCCCATATTGGAAGGGTGTCAATTCCAAATATTTTAAAATGATAAAAAAATAAAAATGCCACTACGGTTATAGAACTAACAATAAACATTGATAATAAATATATCAACCAAATTCCTTTAATTTGATTATTATCTGTATAAATCAACAAAACGCCTTCCAATTTAAACAGAGATAGAGCTGAAGGAATTGTAAGAAAATTTATAAAAATTGAAATTAAACCAATTTCAGTTGGCCCATATAATTTACTTATAAAAGGCATTGAAATTAGAGTAACAGCCTGTGCTAAAATTGAACCACTTAATAACGAAAAAAATGGATTTTTATTAAAGAGCTTCAAATAGATATTTTTTGTCAAATTTTATCAATTAAAATCTCTGAAATTAATACACTTGAATTCCCTGCACCATATAAATCTTCATTATACGCACCTGGAATTAAGTTTAGAAAATCTTTTATTTTATAAAGATCTTCGAATACTAAATTATTCCATCCATTTTCCAAAGTTTCAATCCATTCTGTTTCACTCCTAATTGTGATACATTTTTTTTTAAGCATATACGCTTCTTTTTGCACACCACCAGAATCTGTAATTATACAAACACTTTGCATTTGAAGTCTAATTAAATCAAAATATGAAACAGGATCTATAAAATCGATATTCCCAAATTCGTTTAATAAAATTCCATTTGACTTTAAAATATTAGAAGTTCTTGGATGGATTGGAAACACAACCTTTTTGCCAAGGTTATTTAAATGAAATAAAATATCACGCAATCTGTCACAATTGTCAGTATTATATGGCCTATGAATAGTAGCCAATATTTGTTGACTTTCCTCTAAGTTTGTCCCAATTACATTTTTAGCAAGTAGTAAGGAGTCAAACATTACATCTCCAACGTTAAATACAGATTGTGTTATTCCCTCTTTTTTTAAATTTAATTCTGCGGTTTCTGTTGGTGCAAAAAGAAAGCTTGATAAATTATCAGTTAAAATTCTATTTATTTCCTCAGGCATAGTCTTATTATAACTTCTCAATCCAGATTCAATATGAATTACAGGAATGTGTATTTTATTTGCTGCTAATGCTCCGGCTAATGTAGAATTTGTATCACCATATACCATCACTGCATTTGGTTTTTCACACAATAGAATATCTTCAATTTTTTCTAGCATTAAAGCTGTTTGTTTTCCATGTGAAAAACTACCAACATTGAGCATATATTTTGGCTTGTCAATTCCCAATTCATTAAAAAATACTTCACTCATTTTTTCGTCATAATGTTGACCAGTATGAATTGAGATTACATTAAAATACTTCTTTAATTCTAATTCAACAGGTGCATGCTTTATGAATTGCGGCCTAGCTCCAATTACTACACAAATTTTTTTCATTGATGACTGTATATGTGGAAATTTATAATGACCTAATTTTACTAACAATTTCAATTGCCTTTCTACAATCTACTAATCCAAAACCGTTTCCATCTAAAATGTTTCTATAGCTTTCAGTATGTAGTTCAGTAAAGCCATCTGAAAACTCTAGTTCTTGACCTTCAATATTTAATGTTCTATACGTTCTTTTACCTTGTGCTTTTATTTCTTCCGGAATTACATTGTAATCTATGCTTAACATCCAATTTATTCTTGCTTTTTCCAAATACAACTTCCCAATTGCAGTTTCATTATTCTGCATTGAAATTTCCACTTTCTCACAATCTCCAAAAATCCATGTTAACATGTCGAAAAAATGTACACCTATGTTTGTTGCAATACCTCCAGATTTTTCCATATCCCCTTTCCAACTATGATGATACCACTTCCCCCTAGAGGTAACATACTTTAAATTGATGTCATAAATTGTGTCTTTCGAACCTGAATTAATTTTATTTTTTAAATCTATAATTGCTGGATGTAAACGCAACTGCAAAATTGTATTTACTTTTTTATTTGTTTCATTTTCTAAATCCATTAATGCATCTAAATTCCATGGATTTAAAACAAGTGGTTTTTCACAAATAACATCACATCCATTTTTAAGTCCAAATCTTATATGAGCATCATGTAAATAATTAGGTGAGCAAATTGATACATAATCAATTGGATTTGATTTTCTTTTCAGTTTGTCTATGTGTCTATCAAACCTTTCAAACTCAGTAAAAAAATCCGCATTAGGAAAATTACTATCCATTATACCTACTCCATCATATGGATCATATGCAGCAACTAAATCACATCCGTTGTCTTTTATGGCTTTCATATGCCTTGGGGCTATATATCCTGCAGCGCCGATTAGTGCAAATTTTTTCATATTACTTTTTTTTAACAATATTATTATGACATGAATATACTTCTTTGGTTTCTGGACAAATCGCAATTCCATTATCATCAAAAATCAATTTGTGTCCAGCTTGACTAACCCAAGCAACCTGACGCGCTGGATTTCCGATAACTAATGCATATGGTAATATGGTTTTCGTAACAACAGAGCCTGCACCAATAAATGCATACTCTCCAATATTATGTCCACAAACTATTGTTGCATTTGCTCCAATACTTGCACCTTTACCTACATGTGTTTTTAGATATTGGCCTCTTCTATTTATTGCGCTTCGAGGATTAATTACATTTGTAAATACACATGAAGGACCAAGAAAAACATCATCGTCACAACTAACTCCAGTATAAAGAGATACATTATTTTGAATTTTAACATTATTACCTATAATAACTTCTGGAGAAACAACTACATTTTGGCCGATATTGCAATTGTTGCCAATTTCACAATTGGTCATGATATGACTAAAATGCCATATTTTTGTTCCAGCTCCAATTTTACAACCATCATCAACAATTGCAGAATCGTGAATATAATAATTCATAATTAATTGTTTAAAAAAGATTTAATTGCGTCAGTAATATATACTTGTTGGTCGAGTGTAAGCTCGGTATGCATCGGTAAAGAAAGAACAGATTTACATAATCTTTTAGTTACATTTAAATTTTCTGCAATAATACCCAAAGAGCTATATGCCTCTTGTTCACTTAAAGGAATTGGATAATAAATCATTGCAGGTATATTTTTTTTCTCTAAATAATCCTTTAATGCATCACGTTTATTTTCATTAATTAATACAGTATATTGATGAAATACATGGGTTGATTTTAATGTTCTATTAGGTATTTGTAAATTTTTGACATTGCTCAATAAATTATCATAGGAGTCTGCTGCTTTATTTCTAGCTAAACTATACTCATCAAGATGTTTAAGTTTTATATTTAAAACTGCTGCCTGAATTGTATCTAATCTTGAGTTTACTCCAATGAACTTATGTACATATTTTTTTGATTGTCCATGATTGGCAATCATTTTAATTTTTTCTGCTAAGATTGGATTTTGAGTAAATAAAGCTCCGCCATCTCCGTAACAGCCTAAATTTTTTGATGGGAAAAAAGAGGTACATCCAATATCTCCTATTGTGCCAGCATGTTTTGTTGTGCCATCAGCAAATGTATACTTTGCACCAATTGCTTGAGCTGTGTCTTCAATTACATATAACCCATTCTTTTTTGCTATTTCGATAATTGATTCCATATCAGCACATTGTCCAAACAAATGAACTGGAACAATTGCTTTTGTTTTTGAAGAAATTGCTTTTTCTATGTTTTCACAAGTAATATTAAAGTGTTTTGGATCAACATCGACCATAACCGGGACTAAACCAAGCAATCCTATGACTTCTGCAGTAGCCACATAGGTAAAAGAAGGGACTATAACCTCATCACCGGGTTTAAGATCCAATGCCATCATTGCAATTTGTAATGCATCAGTTCCATTTGCACACGGAATTACATATATCCCCCCCAAATAATCAGAAAGATTTTTTGAAAATTCTGTGACAGATGGCCCATTTATAAAATTTGCACTACGAATACATTCAAGTATTTCAAAGTCAATCTCATTTTGAATTTTCGAATACTGACCTTTCAGGTCAACCATTTCAATTTTCATAATAAATAGTGTTATAATCTTGCGTCAACAATTGATCGCTCCAAAAATGATTTAATATCATAAATGATTGAATTTGAACTAGCACAAATTCCCCTCATATCTAATTCAAGAAATTCTTTATGAGCCACTGCTAAAACAATTGCATCATACTTGTCAGAAATGGATTCGACCAAATCAATTCCGTATTCTTCTTTTACTTCATGTTTATCAGCATGAGGATCATAAACGTCAACGTTCATATTGAATTGTTGAAGCTCACGAAATATATCTATAACCTTTGAATTACGAATATCGGGACAGTCTTCTTTAAATGTTATACCTAAAATTAATGACTTAGAATTTGAAATAACATGATTTTTAGATATAAGTAGCTTTACTAACTTATTTGCAACAAACATTCCCATATTATCATTAACTCTTCTTCCTGATAGTATTACCTGAGGATAATATCCAAGACTTTCTGCCTTATGTGCTAAATAATATGGATCAACCCCAATACAATGTCCTCCTACCAAACCTGGTTTATATTTTAAAAAATTCCATTTAGTGCCCGCAGCATCAATAACATCATTGGTGTCAATCCCCATTTTATCAAATATTAATGCTAACTCATTTACAAAAGATATGTTCACATCTCTTTGTGCATTTTCAATCGCCTTTGAAGCTTCAGCTACTTTTAAACTGGGTGCTTTGTGTGTTCCAGCTTCTATAATACTTGAATACAATGCATCAACAATATCAGCAATTTCTGAAGTTGATCCAGAAGTTACTTTTTTAATTTTAGTTAATGTATTGATCTTGTCACCTGGGTTTATTCTTTCTGGGGAATATCCACAGAAAAAATCTAGATTAAACTTCAATTTCGAATTTTTTTCAAGAACTGGCACACAGTCTTCCTCAGTACATCCAGGATAAACTGTTGACTCGTAAATTACAATATCACCTTTTTTTAAAACCTTACCGATCATTTCAGATGCTTTCAATAAAGGCGTCAAATCAGGCGCTTTAAACTGATCGATAGGAGTAGGCACTGTAACAATATAAACATTACATGATATTAAATCACCAACTATACTTGAAAAGACTAGTCCAGTTTCGCCTTTTTTTGACAAGTTCATAGCATAAGATAAACCTTCGAGGTCGGCTTCATTTGTACGGTCTTTCCCAGAAGCTAGTTCTTCAATTCGATCTTTATTTATATCGAAACCCAATACTTTGTATTTTTTCCCAAATTCAATTGCTAATGGTAGCCCAACATACCCTAGACCTATTACAGCGATTTTTTTATTTTGTAAAATCATATATTTTTTTTAAAAAATTAGCGCACCAAACTGCGCACCAATACCTTTGATTTTGATAATTTTTGTTATTGATAGTTTTTTTAATAAAACTATTTAACATTTAAAATGAACGATTTAGTGATTTACGAATATCTACGAATAGCATTTGGCCGAATGGACCACACTAATCTTCTATTCTTTTCTTTCTCCACGGCTTCGCCATCCTGAGTCACACAAAAAGGGTGTTCAGAAAAACAAAATCACGGTAACAAAGATACCCCCAATTTGGTTTCGTGCCAAACGATATTTATTTAATGGACACATTTGGATTTATGTCCATCCAAGTAAAGAAATAATCCTATTTTAGTCACTCAGTGCTTTTCCCTTCGTTTCTGGCAAATAAATCACGCCCACGATGACCGTTAAGGCCGCTAGGGCGATGGGATAGAACAATCCAGCGAAATTCGAGTGGGTGATAGATCCTAGCCAGGTGGCCACGAATGGGGCACAACCGCCGAACACCCCATTAGCAAAGTGATACGGGATGGAAAGGGAGGTATAGCGGATTTTAGTGGGGAAAAGTTCGACCAGGAAGGCGGCGATCGGGCCGTAGGCCATCGCCGCGAAACTCACCAATAAGCTGCAAATGAAAGCTAATTCGAGCTTGCCCGTCCAGGTTAGGAAGATGGAACCGTTGATTAAAGTACCCTCTTCAGAGACAATGGTGGCCATCCATGAGAACAAAGGGTAGTACCCGAGCGCAGCGAGGGCCATCCCGCCCAGCATCACTTTCTTGCGACCCACGCGGTCAGATAAGCTGCCGAAATAGACGAAGAGAGGCGTCCCCACCACTAAGCTGGCGGCGATGATGAGATTCGTCGTGATGAAATCGACCTGCAGGATCTTGTTGATGAAGATTTGGGCATAAAATTGACCCGTGTGCCAGACGACGCCTTGGCCTACGATAGCACCAAACATCGCGATAAGCATTAAGCGGCGGTTTGCCTTGCTCGCAAAAGCTTCTTTTAAGGGGTTTTCTGAGAGTCGCCCTTCGGCTTTGAGTTTGGAGAAGAGTGGCGACTCGTCCATGTTTCGGCGGATGAAATAGGAAACGATTACTAGGATGCCAGAAAGGGCAAAAGGTACGCGCCAGCCCCAGTCTTTGAAGACGGCATCACCCATCAAACGCTGCGTGACTAAAATGACTAAGATGGAGACGAAGAATCCGATGGTTGCAGTGGTTTGGATGTAGGACGTGTACTTCCCGCGTTCTGCGTCCGGTGCATATTCCGCGACATACGTTGCGGCGCCCCCATATTCGCCCCCTAGGGCTAATCCCTGTATGATTCTTAAGGCCAAAAGGA
>JACCDS010052214.1_pt1 | contig 39659 bp, 28 predicted proteins | sample 7446441 | NCBI WGS metagenome assembly JACCDS01 (sample SAMN15323445, study PRJNA562643) | freshwater metagenome | isolation source: river surface water | place: USA:Blue River Watershed | collected 2017-08-17
CTCCTTGCTTGCGGTTTTTGCAAGTGGGTTAGGTGCACAAGTTGCAACCAAGCCAACCATTGCCATTATTGATTTTGATACCCGCGGTTATACAGCGGCCAATCAAAGTCAGTGTATCCAATTTATTATCAATGAACTGGTTCGATTTGGTGATTTCGAGGTGATGGACAAGTACGACATCGAATACATCGCCAAGAGAGATACACTGAAAATGACCGGCTGTTTTTCAAAGATTTGTTTGGCGGAGTTTGGCAAGCGATTGAAAGTGCAGAAAATCATTACCGGTAGCATTTCCCAGCTTGGAGAGAATGTGAACGTGAGTGTTCGCTACCTCGATGTAGAAACTGGCATCTTCGAAAAGAGCTTTGTGAAAGAATTTTTGAATATTCCCGGCAATGAACTTTCAATGATTCGCGTAACATTGAATGAGCTATTTGGCAAAGGCAACGACCAAGATTTGGTGAATAAATTGACCAAAAAGGCGGAATTCGACAACTCAATCAACAATCCATACCAGTTGCGGTTGCAGAGTGATGGCCCCCGCATGGGATTGACGGTTTTGACTGGTGAAGCAGCAAACATTATCAAGGCCCCCACAAAAGATGGTGGTTATGATGGAATGCCTTACATGTTTCAGTTTGGATATCAGTTTGAGAAGCAATACCTGAACGAAGGGAACTTCCAGGCGCTGTTTGAATTTATTCCTACCGTTACAGGATTGGATCAGGGTCGATTTATCCCCAGCGTTACCTTTTTGAACGGTTTGCGGAACAACGTGAGCGGTTGGGAGTTTGCGTTCGGTCCTACATTCTCATTCTCTAAATACATGGACATGTACTCTACAGACAATGGTGCCACATGGAGCAATGTGTACGTGAAGGATGCTTTGGTTGAAAGTCGGCCCGACAGCAGGGGTGATGTGACTTTTACCACTGGGTTCCTTTTCGCTGCGGGTAAGACATTGAAATCTGGCAAATTGAATTTGCCTGTGAATTTGTACTTGGTTCCTGGCAAATACGGCATGCGTTTCGGTGTGAGTATGGGATGGAATGGCAAGTCGCGCTACGAAATGCGCGAGTGATTGTGAAGCCGATTGTGCAATTTATAGGTTTGGTTTAGTAGTAGCCAGGGGCCCCGTCGCAGACGGGGCCCCTGGCGTTTATGCCCCAGACGGACTGAATCTGACTTGAAATTATTGTAAAATACCGTCTTGCATCCGCAGTGTGCGGTCGGCGATATCGGTTAGTGCGGCATTGTGCGTTACAATGACCATGGTTTGGTTGAAATCGCGCTGAAGCTGCTTGAAATACTGATGGATTAACTCGGCGTTGGCCGTGTCTAAATTGCCGGTGGGTTCATCGGCAAAGATCACTTGTGGCTGGTTAAACTGCGCCCTTGCAATGGCAACACGTTGCTGCTCACCCCCAGACAATTGTCCGGGTTTGTGATGATGTCGGTCGCCCAATCCCAAATAATTCAGCAGTTCGCCGGCACGTTTTTCCGCTGCTTTGTTTGAAAGTCCTGCGATCAAGCCGGGCATCATGGCATTTTCCAATGCAGTGAATTCGGGCAAAAGTTGGTGAAATTGAAAAACAAATCCCAAATGTTTGTTTCTGAATTGCGCCAATTTTTTGCCACTGAGCTGGGTGACATCGGTATTGAAAATTTGGATTTGTCCTTCGTCGGCTTGGTCCAAGGTGCCCAGCAATTGCAACAATGTACTCTTGCCTGCACCACTTGCACCAACGATGGCTACGATTTCTCCCGACTGAATTTCTAAGTCCACGCCCTTGACTACGTGCAAATGACCATAGTGCTTGTGTAAATTCTTGCAGAAAACCATCATGAAATCGCCAAAGTGTGCCCTTAATTGGGTCAAAGTTAGTTATTTTCGCGTCGCAATAATCTAGCATTCTCGCATCAACATGAATATCCACGAGTATCAAGCCAAAGAAATCCTAAAGAAATACGGTGTAGCCGTACAAGAAGGATTTGTAGCAGAAACGCCCGAGCAAGCCTTGGAAGCGGCCCAAAAAGTTAAAGAGCATTACCAATCTGATTGGTGTGTAGTGAAGGCACAAATCCATGCCGGCGGTCGCGGTAAAGGAAAAATTCAAGGCAGCGAACAGCGCGGTGTTCAGGTGGCCAAAAACCCAGAACAAGCAGCTGAAATCACAAAGAATTTGTTGGGTGGTACATTGGTAACCATTCAAACGGGTGCTGCCGGTAAGGTGGTAAGCAAAGTGCTGGTGGCTCAAGATGTATTCTACCCAGGTGCTAGCGAGCCCAAAGAATATTATATGAGTGTGTTGCTCGATCGCGCTACCAAACAAAACGTGATTATCTACACCACCGAAGGCGGTATGGATATCGAAGAGGTGGCTGAGCAGCATCCAGAAAAAATCCACAAAGAGTGGGTGAACCCCGCTGTGGGTTTGCAAGCGTTCCAAGCGCGTAAAATTGCGTTCAACTTGGGTTTGGAAGGCAAAGCATTCAAGGAAATGGTAACATTCGTTACCGCTCTTTACCGCGCCTACGACGAAACCGATAGCGCCATGTTTGAAATCAACCCTGTGTTGAAGACTTCAGACGACCGCATCATTGCCGTGGATGCCAAAGTGAATTTGGACGATAACGCTTTGTACCGTCACAAAGACTTCTTGGAGTTGCGTGACTTGGCCGAAGAAGATCCAACCGAAGTTGAAGCGGGTAAATTCAACTTGAACTATGTAAAGCTCGACGGTAACGTGGGTTGTATGGTGAATGGTGCAGGTTTGGCCATGGCAACCATGGATATCATCAAGTTGAGCGGTGGTGAGCCAGCGAACTTCTTGGATGTAGGAGGCACTGCCAACGCAGAAACGGTTGAAAACGGTTTCCGTATCATTATGTCGGACCCCAACGTGAAAGCGATCTTGATCAACATCTTTGGTGGTATCGTTCGTTGCGATCGTGTTGCAAACGGTGTGGTTGAAGCTTACCGCAAAATTGGGGATGTTCAAATCCCAATCATTGTTCGTTTGCAAGGTACCAATGCGGTTGAAGCCAAGCGAATCATTGATGAAAGTGGTTTGAAAGTATACAGCGCAATCACGCTTTCTGAGGCAGCTGCCTTGGTTGAGCAAGTGTTGAAAGGATAATTTTTCAAATGCCGATAAAAAAAGGGAGCCCAATGGGCTCCCTTTTTTGTTACTGTACAATCAAACGGGCAGTGCGATTTTGGGTGAATAAGGTCAAAATATCGCCCTCTGTTTGCCATTTATCTTTGAAATATGAGATTGGCATTTTTTGTCGTGATGTTGGCTGGGTTATCGCCCTTGTTCGCCCAAGAAAGCAAACAAAATCAGTTCCCAACAACCCATTTCGATCGGGGCGTAGAACTGTATCGCGAAGGAAGGTTTAATGCAGCGGTTGCACAGTTTCGGAGTTACCTCAATTTGGTGCCCGATGGTACGCAACGGGCAGAAGCGGAATACTATTATTCGATTTCCAAGCTGAAGGCCGGACATACCGATGGCGTGCCGTCGTTGCAGCAATTCCTTGACCAGAACCCCGGTTCGTTGAAAACCACGGAAGCCAATTTGGCCCTGGGTGATTTTTATTATTTGAAGTCGAAATATTCCAGCGCATTGCGCTATTACAAGAACGTTGAAGACAAAGCCATCGACAAAGAACTTCGCTCTCAGTTTAATTATCGCAAGGGATTTTGCTTGGTCAATGGCAAAAAATACAAAGAAGCCGTGGAGGTTTTGAAAGCGGTGGCCGATGCGCCCGGTGAGTATCGCGACCTTGGAAGTTACTACTACGGTTATGCCTGTTTGATGATGGGGGATTATCCACAAGCCATCACTGCGTTTGAACGAATTCGCGACAAAGGGTACGACAATGTTCGTTTTTATTTGGCACAGGTACACTACCAAATGAACAACTATGATTATGCCTTGGCCGAGTTGGAAAAGGTGGGTAAGAAGGTGCCACAGAACCAAGTGCAGTGGTTGAAAGGAAAGTGTTATTTCCGCAAAAACGCCTTCGACAAAGCCGCTGAATCTTATCGCTTGGCGGAATTATCGCCCGATACCCTGAAAGTAGAGGAGAAATATGAGATTGGATACTCGTTTTACCGCACCGGCGATTATGAGGGCAGTGTGATGTGGTTGAGTAGTGTGGCCGCGATGGGTGATAGTTTGTCGCAAATCGCCAGTTTTCAATTGGGCAATGCGCTGATGAAACAAAAGCACAACCGCGAAGCGATGAATGCCTATGCAGAAGCTTTTCGCACGGGCTACAATCCCGACATTGCGGAAATGGCCCTGTTTAACCAAGCCAAATTGGCGATTTTACTCAACGATAACCAAAGTATTGGCTTGCTTGATAAGTACGTGAAATTGTTCCCGAACAAGGCCAATGCCAAGGAGGCGACCAAGTTGAAAGCGCGTTTGTTGATCAATACCGATAGTTACCGCGAGGCGGTGGCGTTGTTGGATGGATTGGGTGAGTTGGACGCGCAAACCGAGGAAGTCTATCAGAAGGTGACCTTGGCCCGTGGAATGGAATTGTACAAGAGTCGGAATTTCTCTGGCGCTTTGGAATTGTTTGAGAAATGCGCAGCCCGCAGATCCAATGCCGATTATGCTGCCCAAGCGCTTTTTTGGAAAGCCGAAGCGTTGATGCTACAAGGCAATGAACCACAGGCAGTGGCGGCGTATCAGGCGTTCTTGGACCGACCAGCATCTGCTGCCACGGAAGTACAGCCCTACGCCTATTATGGATTGGGTTATGTGAAGTTTCAGCAAAAGAAATACAGTGAGGCAAGCGAGCAGTTTAGCAGTTTTACCACCAAGGCGGCGCAAGGAAGATACGAGGAGCGCATGGTGCACGATGCTTATTTGCGTTTGGGTGATTGTTACTTCATGACCAAACAGTTGAACGATGCGGTGAAAGCCTATGCCTATGTGAGTGGTAAAAATGGTGCCGATGCCGATTATGCATTGTATCAGAGTGGCTTGATTTACGGTTTGATAGAAAAATCAGAGGAGAAGGTGAGTGCGATGAAGCGATTGATCCAGGAATTTCCGAATTCTCGCTTTGTGGTGGATGCCTATTTTGAAGCGGCCGAAGAATACAACGTGATGGGCAGAACCGCTGATGCTGAGCGTTATTACACAGAGATTTTACAGAAATACCCTAGCAATCCTCGCGCAAACAGGGCGTATTCAACTTTGGGGCGGATTTATTACAACTCAAAGAAGATGACCAACGCCGTGGATATTTACTCCAAGCTATATGATAACTATCCAGGAACGCCTGAGGCGAAAGTGGCCAATGATATGGTGAAGAAGATTTATGCCGAGCAGGGCGATGCCAAGCAATATGTGCGTTGGAAAAAGGATCGCGGCGGGATTTCCAATGAGGACCAAGACAGTTTGATGTACGAAGTGGGTTATAACGCTTACGAGAAGGGTGATTTTGCCATCGCACAGAAAGGGTTTGAGGCCTATTTGCAAGAGTTTTCAAAAGGTGGATTCTATTTGTTGGCACATTACTATTTGGCCCAAACATTTGAGGAATTGAAGAATAAGAACGCGGCCATTGAGCATTATTCGGTGGTAGCACTGGCCAATTCAGGGGAATTGAAAGAAGATGCGGCTTTGGCGGTATTGAAGTTGAGTGGAGAGAATCCTACCTGTGACCAGGTGTTGGCATTTGTTGAGGTATTAGAGCCCATCACACAGAGCCGAGAGACCAAACAGAATTGCTGGCAGACCATGATGTATTGCTATGCAAAATCAGGCAATAATGCCGGTTTAGAGGCGATTTCAGCGAAGGTGTTGGCCGATAATGGTACGCCTGCCGAGATGAGAACCGAGGCCAAATTGACATTGGTTAAGGCAGATATCAAATCGGGAAAGACAGAAAACGTTTTGTCCGATTTGAAGGGAATTTATACCAAGGACAACAACCGTTTTGCTGCAGAGGCCAAATACGTAGAAGCACAGTATTTGTATTCGATTGACAGTTTGGAATTGTGCAAGACGTCTTGCTATGCGGTATTGGATGAATTCAATGGATACGATTTGTGGGTGGGTAGGGCTTTGATTTTGCTGGGCGATGCATTCAAAAAAGAAGGCGATATGTTCAATGCAAAAGCTACATGGAACGGGGTGATTGAGAATTTTGATGTGGCTGAGTTGAAGAAAGAAGCCAAAGCCAAGTTGGATCAACTGGCGAGCGAACAAGCGAACAAGCCGTAAGGCAATAATTGGTCGATTTCATATGGTTACAAAGGGGCGGCAACGCCCCTTTGGTTTTTATGGTGCCGGAGGGATTGTATGTGTACATCATTTCGGGAAATTACACCGATGCGGTGAAAGGCTTGCAAAGAATCGATAAAAGTGGTACACTGCTATTGATTGATGGCGGTAAGTAGTTTTATTGTGTTGTAAGGTGAACATCGTCCAATCGCCGGGTGAATAAGCCCTTTAAAACAGAGAGGGGGGCGCAAAGCGCCCCCCTCTCTGTTTGGGGATTCTATAGAAGAGAATCCAATTATTTCAAATCCAATACGGTAGACCCCATTTTGTACCCCTCAGAATAAATTTCTACGGTGTACTTGCCGGGCTTCAATTGTGCATCTGGCTTCCATACAGTGGGCTGTACGGGCTTCAATTCGTTTTCGAAGACACTGGTGAGTTTGTAGGTGTATTTGGATGATTTGCCATCGAAATCAAATGTGCCACCCTGTCCGCCATTGGCCAATGTAACACCTTCCGGACCTGTAATCTTCACATAAAGTGTTTTCTCGCCGGCTTCAGCAACGCTGTTTTCATTGATGCTGAAACTGATACGGAACGCTTCCACCGCACTGGCTTTCAATGTGCCTGTTTCTTTGCCGGTAAGCCATTTCTTCTTCAAAGTTTCGATCTTTACCGAGCTCGCTTGTAAACGCGATGCCAAACTCTTCAATTTGGTTTTTTCCACCGTGAGTTTGTTGTTCTCGTTGTTCAGGTTTTGATTTTCGCTGTTCAACGCTTCGTTCTTGGCCATCAGTTCTTTGTTCTCCGCTTCCACTTGTGCCAAGCGAGCAGTAAGATCTGCCAACTGTCTGTTTAGCTCGTCGATGCTAGATTGACTGCGGGCTTTGTTGCTTTTCAAGTCTGCCACCAATTTGCTGATTTCCTTTTTGCGGGCGACCAACTCTTCAGACAAAATCAAATTGTCGCCGGCCAATGCCAAACTATCTTTCTGATACTGTTCCAATAATAACTCTGCTTTCGCCAAGGCCTCTTCTTTGCCTTTCAATGTCTCTTCAACCGCTGTCTTGGCCTTTTCAGTGTTGTCGCGTTCTGTGCTCACGTTGTTCAACATGTACAGAAGCACCCCGATGATGATCACCAAAATCGCAATGATGGTGTACAGTAGGGGTTTGTTGTTGGATTCGTTTTGGGTTTGCATGTGATTATGTTTATAAAACTTGTGCAATTAATACGCAAACTTCTTGCCAAAGCGAATTTTAACCTTGTGATTTGCGATTAATTATGCGCATAACGGAATTGTTGCCCAATTTATTGCTCATCGAACCGAAAGTTTTTGAGGACCATCGGGGGCATTTTTTTGAGAGTTATCGCCAAGACGCCTTGATGGATTACGGAAATCCAACCTTTGTGCAAGACAACCAAAGTTTATCGCATGCTGGCATTCTTCGCGGTCTTCATTTTCAGCGTGAGCCCCATGCCCAAGGCAAATTTGTGCGCGTGATTACCGGTGCAGTGCTGGATGTGGCTTTGGATATTCGGCGGTCTTCGCCAACTTACGGACAGTTTGTCGCCGAAAAGATCACCGCCAGCAACAAGCGCATGCTTTATATCCCACCCGGGTTTGCCCACGGATTTTTGACCTTAGAAGACAATACCATCTTTACCTACAAGTGTACCGATTACTATGCCCCCGCATCTGAAGGTGGTGTGCTTTGGAATAGTTCGTCCCTGAACATTCCTTGGGGTATTGAAACACCTGTATTGAGTGCCAAAGACGAAGTTCTTCCGGATTTCTCCGTTTTTGAAAGTCCTTTTTAACCGCCAACCTAAAAAGCCAAACCATGACGAATCAGCCCAACGAGATTTCAATGCCAATCAGCGGAGAGGGTCTTTCTTTGGGCGATGCGCAAGCGCTGGTTGATCATTGGATCAAAACCGTGGGCGTTCGATACTTTTCTGAGTTGACCAATACCGCCGTGCTCATGGAAGAGGTGGGCGAATTGGCAAGGTTGATGTCGCGCAGTTACGGCGACCAATCCTTCAAGGCTGGGGAAAAACAGGGTTCCGAAGCATTGGGTGAGGAAATGGCGGATGTTTTGTTCGTGCTGATTTGTTTGGCAAACCAAACGGGTGTGGATCTCACGGAGGCCTTTCAAAAGAGCATGGAAAAGAAGACGAAGCGGGATGCGGACCGACATAAAAGCAATCCCAAACTGGGTTAATGGTATTTTGTTGAATTTTTGAAAGTTTCGCTGGGGTTTTGTTTAAGAAAACAAAGCGCCGAGATAATCGTTAACTTTGCATAATCGTGACAAAATCGACCATTAGTTCCCGAAAATTAGACCATATTCAGTTGGCTTTCGAATCGCAATTGAGCGATGCGGATCAGCGGTTTTATTACGAACCGATGCTGTCGGCCCACCCCGAATTGAATGTTATTCCCAGCATAACGCTTGCCGGTGCAACCATGACGGTTCCCTTGTGGATCAGCAGCATGACAGGTGGCGCTGAAAAAGCGGGAAAAATCAACTTGCTTTTGGCGGAAGTTTGCAGAATCCATGGTTTGGGTATGGGTTTGGGTTCTTGCAGGCCAGTTCTTGAAAATTCAGAATACTCCCGTGATTTTGAAATCCGTAAATACATCGGAAATCAACCCTTGTTTGCCAATTTGGGCATTGCACAGATCGAGGAGTTGATTGCGAAAAACGAATTGCAAAAATTGGTGGATATGGTGAATCGGCTTGAAGCCAACGGATTGATTATTCACGTGAATCCATTGCAAGAGTGGATGCAGCCTGAAGGGGATCGATTTGCCTCGTCTCCCTTGGAAACCGTAAAACGGGTTTTGGATGTAGTAGATTTTCCCATCATTGTGAAAGAGGTTGGCCAGGGTTTTGGTCCGAAAAGTCTCGCCGCGCTACTGCAATTGCCGATCGCGGCCTTGGATTATGGTGCCTTTGGCGGAACCAATTTTAGCAAACTGGAGAACTTGCGCAGAGAGTCGGTGGAAAGAACTTTACTGGAGCCTGTGCAGCATGTGGGACATACCGCCTTAGAAATGACAAATTGGATCAATCAATTGCACACATCGCTTGGAAACAAGGTGCAATGCGAGAAAATCATTGTTTCGGGCGGGGTGAGTACTTTCCTCGATGGATATTATCACCTCCAAAAATTATCGATGCCTGCTTTGTACGCCCAAGCATCGCCCTTTTTAAAATACGCTTTGGAAGGTGAGGCGGCCTTGCATCAATTTGTGGAAGCACAAATCAAAGGTCTTGCCTTGGCCTATACCTATTTAACACTCAAAGAGAACGCATGAAGCAGCCCATCAAAGGTTTTAGCAAACTCAGCAAGCAGGCCAAAATAGAATGGCTTGTTTCGCAATACACATCGGATCCACGGGCCAGCCTCGATATGCTCGAGGGCTATTGGCATAATCAACCCGAGGTACAAAAACTGCACGATGAGTTCATCGAGAACACCATTAGCAATTATTACATGCCTTTTGGCGTGGCCCCCAATTTTTTGATCAACGGGAAAATGTATGCCATTCCCTTGGCGATCGAAGAGAGTTCTGTGGTTGCCGCTGCAGCCAAAGCAGCCAATTTTTGGCTCGATCGCGGTGGTTTTCATGCCTCCGTGTTGAGCATGGTAAAGGTGGGACATGTACACTTTATCTGGGAAGGGAAAAATGTGGATGCCCTTTATCGATTGTTTGAAGCGCATAAATCACAGTTTTTTACCAACACCGAGTCCATTACCAAAAACATGCGCGCACGCGGTGGCGGAATAATGAGCCTTACGTTGGTTGATAAAACCGATTTGGAGCCCGGATATTTCCAAATTGAAGCCCGTTTCGAAACATGCGACAGCATGGGTGCCAATTTTATCAATAGTTGTTTGGAGTCATTTGCCCAGACCCTTCGCGATATGGCGTCTGCCAATCAGGAAGAACTGGGTGATGCCCCCTTGCAAGTGGTGATGAGTATTTTGAGCAATTTCACCCCAGAATGTTTGGTTCGTGCCGAAGTGCGCTGCAAAATCAAAGACATAGAAGAGGGTAGCGGTATCGAAAACCAAGAATTTGCAGAAAAATTTTGTCGGGCCATTCGCATTGCCTCCGTGGAGCCTTATCGCGCGGTTACGCACAACAAAGGCATCATGAACGGCATCGATTCGGTGATCATCGCCACAGGCAATGATTTCAGAGCCACCGAGGCTTGTGCACATGCCTATGCGGCCAAAGACGGACGGTATACCAGTTTGACCCACGCAGCCATCGAAGGCGATGAGTTTCACTTTTGGATTGAACTGCCGCTGAGTTTGGGTACAGTGGGTGGAATTACCAACTTGCATCCCATGGTGCGTTTTGCCCATGAATTGCTGGGGTATCCCTCTGCCAATGCGCTCATGCAGATTACCGCCGTGGCGGGATTGGCCCAGAATTTTAGTGCCGTTCGTTCCTTGATTACCTCCGGTATTCAAAAAGGACACATGAAGATGCACTTGCTCAACATCCTCAATCAATTGGAAGCCACTGATGCTGAAAAAGAAGAAATTGTGGCCTACTTCAAAGACAAAGTGGTGAGTCATTCAGCGGCTGTAGAAGCGTTCATGCGTGTTCGTGCCAAAGGACAAGCCCAAGCCTAATCGGAAGCAGATCCCTTGAAATCGTACTTTTCTCACGGTAAAATCATGTTGTGCGGCGAATATGCCGTGACCATCGGTGTGGAAGCTTTGGCGGTGCCGGTTTCTGTAGGACAGTGGATGCACGTTTGGGAGTTTGATTCTCCCGGCGAACAGCATCGCATTCTTTGGGAGGCAAAGGATCGCGACGGAGCCACCTGGTTGAATGAGAGTTTTGCATTGCCCTTGGTCGAAGTAGGAGACGGCGAGCGGGATGAGCGAAAAATCATCCATCAACTGCTTGCAATGGCCCCTGAAAACACATGGAAAACGGGGAAATCATATCGCATAGAAACCCAATTGGAATTTGATCGCAGCAGTGGTTTGGGCAGTTCCAGTACCATGGTTTCGAACTTTTCACGCTTTGCTCGGTTGGATGCGCAATCGGTTCAACAGCAGTTGTTCGGCGGCAGTGGGTATGATGTGGCCGTGGCAGAAGTGGGGAAAGGATTGGTGTTCTGGAAAGACGGCGAAAACAACCATTGGGGTCCCTGGACGATATCGTCTGGCCTAACCCAAGATTGGAAAGTGGTGTTTCTGGGCAAAAAGCAAAATAGCAGAAATTCGCTGGCTGATGTCAAGGCGCGTTTGCAAGAAATACAAAACGATGATTTTATGTTGCATCAATTGCAACAAGTCGCCGGCGCAGTAAAAATGGCCCAGCAAGTGAGTATGGTGGAGGCGGGACTTGAGATGTGGCAAGCGCTGCTATCGATGAGTTTGGGATTGGAAACCCCATACCAACATTTTGGAATTCAACCCGTGAAAGGGGGCTTGTGCAAATGGCTGGGTGCCTGGGGCGGAGACATGCTCTTGGTAAATCAGACTTTTGCCGAAACCCATGCCGACATTTTGGCGAAGTACAAATCAACCCCTTGGAATCAACTGATTAAGCAATAAATGAACGTGGAGCACGCACAAAATCATACAGAAAATCACGCCATCTACAGCGCGGGATATCAATGTCCATCAAACATCGCCTTGGTAAAATACTGGGGAAAGAAGTCGGGCGGCGTGCAGTTGCCTGCCAATCCAAGCATCAGTTGGAGTTTGGGCGATTTGTATGCTTCAACGGTCGTTCACGCCATGCCTAGAGAAAATGACCAAGCGTTCGTGTTTACTTTGGGCGGTGTATCTAAGGCCTCGTTTGAGCCCAAAATTGCCAGTTTTCTGACAAAAATAGCATCCGATTGTCCTTGGTTGATTGATTTTACCCTGCACATCGATTCGCAAAATAATTTCCCCCATGGTACCGGTATTGCGAGTTCCGCAGCGGGGTTTGGGGCGTTGGGATTGTGTTTGGCACACATCGAGCAGTTGATTCATGGCGCTCCTGCGTTGGATGGTCGGGTCAACAACATGGATTTCTGGCAGCGGAGCAGTTATCTGTCGCGCATCGGTTCTGGCAGTGCTTGTCGGTCGATGTTCGATAAACCCGCAGTTTGGGGCCTATCCGAAGCAGTAAACGGTAGCAGTGACTTATTTGCCGTGCCGTTGGATGGCGAAATTCATCCCGATTTACAGGGTTGGAAAGATGTTGTTTTGATCGTGGACGACGGAGAGAAATCGGTGAGTAGTACAGACGGACATGCCCTATTGGAAGCCCATCCCTATGCTGGGGCGCGATTTGGACAAGCACAAAAGAATTTGGGATTGTTGGTGGAAGCCATGCGCAGTGGGGATGTACAGCGTTTTATTGCCATCGTTGAGTCTGAGGCGCTGCAGTTGCATTCCATGATGATGACATCGCTGCCGTATTATGTGTTGATGCGTCCGAATACCCTCGCCATCATCGAGAAAATATGGCAGTTTAGAGAATCGTCGGGATTGCCAATTTGCTTTACATTGGATGCGGGCGCCAATGTGCACCTACTCTACGATGGTAAGATCGACAAGACACTCATGAACTTTGTGAATACAACATTGTTACCTTATTGCAAAAATGGACAGTATCTTTGCAGTGAAACAGGAAAACGTCCCGTTGCAATAGTTTAATATGGCAGAAATGATCAAAGACTCACTCTACTACGCCAAAATTTTGTTGTTTGGCGAATATGGGATCATCGAAGATTCCATGGGGTTGAGTATCCCTTATCATTTTTTCAAAGGCAGTTTTGATTTTGCAACTACACCCACCGAGGTTCAGCGAAATTCCAATGAGAGCATTCGGGCTTTTGTTAGCCATTTGCATTCATTGGAGGCTCAGGGCGAATTGCCGTGTAAGTTTGACTTTGCGCGCATTCAGCATGATTTGGACGCAGGGTTGTATTTTGATAGCAGCATTCCCCAAGGGTTTGGGGTAGGCAGCTCTGGCGCACTGGTTGCGGCTGTTTACAATCAATATGCGGTTAATCCCATTGCCCAAGGCGATATCATGGTGAAGGATAATCTGAATCTTCTGAAATCAACGCTGGCCAAATTGGAATCGTTTTTTCATGGGAAGAGTTCGGGTTTGGATCCATTGATTTGTTACCTGAATTTGCCCATTTTGATCAAAGGACAAGGCGATTTGGGTACCGTGGGCATTCCCACCGAAAATGCTGAAGGAAAAGGTGCCATTTTCTTGATGAATTCAGGTTCGCCAGGAAAAACCCAAAACATGGTGTCGATTTTCTTGAATAAATTGAAAGACGATGGATTCAGGAACATGGTGAAGACGCAGTTGAAGAAACAGAACGACGATTGTGTGAAGTCTTTCTTGAAAGGGGATGTAACGCAGTTGTTTGGCCATTTGAAGGGATTGTCGCAGTTGTTGTTAGACAATTTTAGGCCCATGATACCTGATCATTTTGAACAGGTATGGCGTCAAGGAATTGAGAGCGGAGCTTATTATTTGAAGTTGTGTGGCAGCGGTGGAGGCGGATTTATTTTGGGTTTTACCCAAGATTTTGAAAAAGCAGAATCTTTATTGAAAGAGCATAAATTGCAGGTGATTTACAAAATGTAATCACCCATGCTCGGCATTCGGAAAAAGCATATTACGGGGTTTGTTTTGCTGCTCGGCGTGGTGCGCTGGTACAATTTGGCGTTGATTGCGGCCTCGCAGTATCTGTTGTTTTGGTTGGCGTTTTCTGAACATGAGTTGGGCCGGGTTTTCTATGACTTTAAGTTGCATTGCATTGTGGTGGCGAGTGTGTTTTCCGTTGCGGCAGCATTTATCATCAATGCCTTTTACGATGTAGACAAGGACCTGGTGAATAAGCCCAAACAGGTGTTGATGGGCAAGTTGTTGAAGGAGGGGAGCTTGCTGAATTTGTATGTGCTATTGAATTTTCTGGCGGTGGCTTTTGCCATGATGGCGTCGCTACGGGTGATGGTTTTCTTCGTGGGATACACAATTTTCTGTTGGTTTCATAGTCATAAATTGCAGAAGTTGCCCGTGTTACGGGAGGTTTCTGCCAGTCTGTTGACAATGATTCCCTTGTTGGCCATTTGGTTCCATTTTGGCCATTGGCATTGGGGGATGTTCTATTACATGGGGAGTTTGGCCATTTTGTTGTTTACGCGAGAGGTGGTCAAGGACATGGCCGGACACAAAGGCAACCTCATTTTTGGCTATAAGACAGTGGTGGTTGCAGCTGGGGTTCGCAGAACGCGGTGGGGTTTGGTGGCCATGAATACTGGGTTTTTGATCATGTATGTGGTGCTCAACTGGATTCAAAAGGTGGATCCAGTGTTGCCCAATTGGCGTCCAGATTATTATTTGATCATTTCTGGCGTGTCGCTGTTTACGGGTTTTTGGGTGTCGTGGGGGATGTTTTTTCTGCGCGACGATCAAAAGATTCCTGTCATGGATGCCTTTTTGAAACTCGGAATTGTTGTGCATTTGTTGAGCATAGTATTGCAGTAGAAATCGACCGGGCCGGGAAATAATTTGTAACTTGCGGTAGTGTCGGAATTGCAAACCCTTTTTGCGCATGTGTTGGTGCCGGTGCCGGTGCCAAAGGCCTATACTTATAGGGTTCCGCACGATTGGAATGATTGGATTCACGAGGGTTTGAGGGTGGCGGTTCAATTCGGACCAAAGAAGATATACGCCGGAATTATTTTATCGCTGAGCGATTTGCCTCCGGAAGGGTATCAGGCGAGTTATTTGTTGGATGTATTGGATGAATCGCCCATCGTAAACCACAAGCAATTGCAATTTTGGCAATGGGTTGCCAAGTATTACATGTGCTACATGGGAGAGGTGATGGCCACGGCGTTGCCTGCGGGTTATCGATTGCAAAGTGAAACCAAAATACTCTTACACCTTGATGCTGACTTGGAATTGGTGAGCAAAGTGGATGTTGAAGAGATGGAGTGGCAGATTTTGGAGTTGCTGGGCAAGAAGGATGGGGTTTCGTTGGATGAGATTCACCAGAAGTTGGCGGTAAAGAATGTATTGAAATACGTGAAGTCGCTGTATCTCCGCGGCTTGGTGGTGATGGAGGAGGAGTTAAAGGAGAACTACCGTCCCAAATTTGAGGAGTTTTTGAGTTTGAGTAGTTTGTGGGAGGATGCCGAATTGGCCAATTTGCGGTTGAATGCATTGGAGCGGAAGGCCCCCAAGCAATACGAGGCCATCATGCAGGTGTTGGGAACGGGAAAACGTGAGTTGGCGGTGGCTGACTTGGTGAAGGGGATGGCATTGGATCGAACGGTGTTGAAACAGCTGGAGAAGAAGGAATTGGTGGTGATACAGAAGCGCCGCCGCGATCACCTTCAGGTGATCCGCGGCGGCGAACAAAATTTCGCCCTCACCCCAGAACAGCAACAAGCAAAATCCATCATCCAAGAAGCCTTTGATCAGCAAAAACCCGCCCTGCTATTCGGTGTAACGGGTTCGGGGAAAACCCATGTATACATGGAGTTTGTCAAAGAAACCCTCGCCCAAGGAAAGCAAGTCCTTTACCTGTTGCCTGAAGTAGCCCTTACAGAACACCTCGTGGCCAAAATGCGCGCATTCATCCCCCAGGAAATTGGGGTCTGGCACCACTTCTATAGTTCGCATGAACGCACAGAACTCTACGACCGCATCCTCAAAAATCAAGTCCAATTTGTGGTAGGTACCAAAGGTGCTGTCTTCGCACCCTTCACCGACCTGGGGCTGGTAGTGGTGGATGAGGAACATGAGTGGAGTTATAAGCAGTTCGACAAAAAACCTTTTTATCACGGAAGAGATGCGGCTTTTCAGTTGGCCAAAATCCACGGGGCCCAGCTGCTAATGGGATCGGCCACGCCGAGCTATGAAATGCATCATGCCGTGATGTTGCAACGGGTGCAAATGGCCGAACTCCATCAGAAATACGACGGCGGCAAACCCGCTGAACTGATGTTCTTGTCGGTTGGAGAATTGAAAAAGGCCGGACAAATGAATGGCTTGTTCTCCGAACCCGCCAAAATTGCCATCGCCAAAGCCCTGGAACTAAAACAGCGGGTGGTTGTATATCACAACCGCAAAGGATATGTGCCCTACATCGAATGTGAGGATTGCGGTTTGACCACCCAGTGCAAGCACTGCGACATCTCGCTAACCTATTACAAGAGCAGCGACAACCAACGCTGTAGTTATTGCGGTTATCAGCAAGCGGTGCCTGCAAAATGTGTGGCGTGCGGTTCACAGAGTTTGCAATTAAAAGGCACAGGCACTGAAAAGCTGGCGGAAGAATTGATGGCCCTGTTTCCAACGGCCAGGGTGGGCCGGTTTGATCAGCAAAGTCTGCGCAAGCGCGATGATTTTCAGAAGATTCTTATGGCGTTTGAGCGCGGGGAAATTGATATTTTGGTGGGAACCCAACTATTGGCCAAAGGCATCGACATCGAAAACATTGGCTTGGTGGTGGTCCCCGATACGGATATGTTGTTGCATGCCCCGGATTTTAGGAGTCATGAGCGGGCGTTTCAGCAATTGCAACAATTGTTGGGTAGGGTCGGCAGGCGCGCGGAGCGCGGCCTGATGATGCTACAAACGCACCAGCCGCAGCATGAAGTGCTGCGGGCGCTCTCCGAGGATGATTACCGCGGACTCATGGCCAACGAACTCGTGCACCGAGAATCGTTTGGGTATCCTCCCTTCACCAAGTTGCTGAAGATTGATGTGAAACACACCGATGCCCAAACAGCCACGGAGGCCAGCCGTTGGCTGGCCGATCAACTCAAAAAATCCCTCGGTGATCGCGTCCTGGGCCCGCAAGTCCCCTCTGTTGCCCGCGTAAAAAACCGCTTCATACAGCAAATCGTGGTGAAAATCCCCAAAGAAAACGCCAAAGTCAACGCCACAAAAAACCTAATCCAATCGGCGCGTGAAACAGCATTGGCCCACGCCGCTTGGAGAGCCGTTCGCATCGATGTGGTTGTGGACCCCAACTAACGAACTTCGTGTAATTCCCATGCAGATTTCGTAAATTTGTATTTTATTGAACTTTCAACATCATGGAAACCTCAACCCTCGAAACTGTAACCACCACTACCGACTTTTTGCCATTGAACGGCACCGACCACCTCGAATTTTTTGTGGGTAATGCCAAACAAAGCGCTTATTACTACCAAGTGGCTTGGGGATACAAACTGGTAGCCTATGCTGGACCTGAAACCGGTGTGCGCGATCGTGCAAGTTATGTATTGCAGCAAGACAAAATCCGTCTGGTGTTGACCACCTCCCTCGATCCCAATAGCGATATCACCCGTCACCATGCCCAGCACGGCGATGGTGTGAAGTTCTTGAGTTTGTGGGTGGATGATGCTACAGTAAGTTTCAATGAAACCGTGAAGCGTGGCGCAAAGCCCTTTATGGAGCCCACCACCTTCGAAGATGAACACGGAAAGGTGGTCATCAGCGGTATTTACACCTACGGCGAAACCGTTCACAAATTTGTAGAACGCAAAAATTATCACGGTCCATTCTTGCCCGGTTATGCAGTACCTGCCAATGCCATGGAAGTAACCCCTGTGGGACTCAAGTATGTGGATCACTGCGTAGGAAACGTGGAGTTGGGCAAAATGAACGATTGGGTGGACTTCTACGAAAATGTGATGGGTTTTAAGTTGTTGTTGACGTTCGATGATAAAGACATTAGCACCGAATACAGCGCCTTGATGAGTAAGGTGGTGAGCAATGGCAACGGCTACATCAAATTCCCCATCAACGAACCTGCCGACGGTAAGAAAAAGTCACAAATTGAAGAATACCTGGATTTCTATAAAGGGGCTGGTGTGCAGCACATCGCTGTAGAAACCTACGACATTATCCACACCGTAGGGGAACTGCGCAAGCGCGGTGTAGATTTCTTGTATGTGCCAGAAACCTATTACGACGATGTGTTGGATCGCGTAGGGGAGATTGACGAGGATTTGGATGCCTTGAAGAAACTCAACGTACTGATCGATCGCGACGAAAGTGGTTACTTGTTGCAGATCTTCACCAAACCGGTGGAAGACCGACCTACCTTGTTCTTCGAAATCATTCAACGCAAAGGTGCCAAGAGCTTTGGCAAAGGAAACTTCAAAGCGTTGTTTGAGAGCATTGAGCGCGAACAAGCCAATCGCGGAAATTTGTAATTCCAGCATAGATTCAGTGGCCTTGAATGGTTTTTGAAATCGCTTATTTTGATAAGCAGAAATATATCGTAGTTGCTAAATCCAATAAGCAATAAAACAGAAAAGGCCCCATTCGGGGCCTTTTCTGTTTTATTATTCACCCTTTCGGCGAATTCCAGTTAATCAAATCCAATTAATTGGGGGTGTTGAACTTGCTGGTGTCGATAGGGTAGTGACGGCTCACTTTGTTGTTCTTGGCCATCAATTCCTTCACCTTGTTCAATTTCTCAATCATCTTTTCGCCATCCTTTACATCGTAGTCGTTGGCAATCAGCGCATTGCACTCTTCAATGGCCTTGTCGGGCATATCCAAAATGGTGTACAAAACCGCGTTGTTGTAAGAACAAGCATAACGCATTTTGCGATCGCCCTTGTCTTCGGTTGCGTACTTCCCTTTGACGCCAGTCATGTATTCGATGCTGCTCATCAACTCGGCACGGGTCGCGGCATCAATGCCGTTGGCCGTTACCTTGGCAATGCTCGCCTTCATTTTGGTCATGTTTTCAATGAATGCAACGTTTTCAGGGTGCTTCTTGGAATCGGTGGTCCACAAGGATACTTGATCGGTGCTTACAGGGAATCCGTATTTGTCGTTGATGCTGCTGTTGATGTTGGCCAGCATGGTTTCCATGTGCTCTTTCACCAATTTGTTGGAGATGGCAGAACGGTTGTTGCTGAAATAGCGGTCGGCTTCGCCCATGCTTCTGAATTCAGGACTTTTCCATTCCATTTGGGTAGAGCTTGTGCCATTGATGTTGGTACGGTTGATCAATGCATTCTCCTGCCAATCTTTGGCCGAGTAAGTGCCACCAATGCTGTATTTTACCACAGACCAATAGTAATAGTTGGTTGCTGTTACTACGCCTTCTTTGTTCTTGATTTCTTCTTTGCGATTTTCAATCTTCTGTCCGTCGAACATCAAATCATCAAAGTTCACAGTGATTTGGGCATGTCCACCACCATAAACCTTTTTCCAACCCTGAAGGTTGATGCGGTCTTCAATGGATGAAGATGACATGGCGCCAGAGATGGTGCTAGGAACTTCCACGCGTACATTGTAGGTTCTCCAAGTGCTATCCAATGGAGTTGAAGGCAAATCGCGATATTGGTGTGCTACAAAAACACGGTCCAAATCAATCTTTTGGGCGATGGTAACATTGAACGCAACAACGCTCATCGCAAGGAACAATAATTTTTTCATGCGGTGCGAATTTACTGCTGTTCATCGCTTTTATCCGTACAATTGCCATTTCTTGAGGATAAAATGACTTTTAACGAACGATGTTTAGGTAAAAACCCGACCTCGTTTGCGGTTAGCTTTGGTAAACAACCTGCAATTCGTCGTGAACAAACTGCATCAATTCCTGGATGTAGTTTGCTGAAAAATCAAACTTGACACCGGCAGTTTCGTATACTTTCGGAATACTATGGGTGTAGCCCAATTTCAAAAATGCCTTGTAAGATTCAATGGCTGCATGGCCGTTTTTCATATAATTGCGCCACACGCCAATGGCGCCGAGTTGGGCAAACCCATATTCGATGTAGTAGAAGGGCACCTCAAAGATGTGCAATTGCTTGTGCCAGCTATTTTCGAGGGCTGATTCCATGCCGCTGTAATCCACTTCGCCGGATCCAAATCGCTTTGATAAGTCCATCCAAGCGGCGGTTCTCTCTTCAACGGTATGGTTTGGATTTTCGTAAATCCAATGTTGGAACGCGTCCACCTGGGCAATCCATGGCAAAGTGCCCAAAATGCCTTCTAACTGCTCGGCCTTGGCGCGATTCAATGACTTTGGGTCATCAAAATAGGCATCCCAAGTATTCATGGTCAGCAATTCCATGCTCATACTGGCCAATTCAGCCACTTCGCTCGGTGTGTTTTTAAAGGCATTCAAATCCAATGGCGCCATTTGGAAGCTGTGAATGGCATGGCCTGCTTCGTGCACCAATGTTTCCACATCGCGCAAATTGCCACTGGCATTCATGAAAATAAAGGGCATGTTGGTTTTTGCCAAGGGGTAGTTGTATCCCCCAGGGGCTTTCCCCAAACGCGAATCCAAATCCAACAGATTGTGCTTCTGCATGGTCTTGATACAATCCCCGAAGTAGGTATCCACCCGCGAGAGACAGTCAATGCCTTTTTTCAATAATTCTTGTCCGCCCGTAAATGGTTTCAATGGCTCACGACCCAACGGGTCCACTTGGGTATCCCAAGGTTTCAAGGTGTCTAGCCCCATCTGCGACTTCCTGCGCTGCATCAAGTCCTTCAACAAGGGCACAACCGCAGTTTCCACCGAACGATGGAAGTCTTTGCAAGCGGTTACGTCGTAATCGTATCGCCCCATTGCCTTAAACATGTAATCACGGAAGTTGGCAAATCCGGCGTTCAAAGCCATTTGGTGACGCAATTGCACCATTTGGTTGAACAAATTGTTCAGTTTTTCGGTGTCAACCGACCGTCTGTCTTGCATCAACTGCCAAACCTTTTCGCGTGCCTGTCGGTCTGTACGCATCAAAATGTTGCTTGCCTGCTGCAGGGTCAGGGTCTGTCCTTCCCATTCCAAAGACATCGCTCCTTGGATGGAACTATACTCTTGGGCCAATGTGGCCAAATCGCTTTGCAGCGGGATATTTTCCTCGCGGAATAGTTCTACTGCACCTTCCAAACCCCGCAAATAAATTTCGTGGGCTTCCGATTCTGAACGCCAAGCAACAGCCCATTCGCTGGAAACAATCTTTTTGTTGATTTGGTCTTCCAAGGGGGCCAGATGGGGTTGTATCTCTTGTACAAAGGTGAGATAGGCGGCTTCATGGTCCTTGTTTTGTGTATCGCAGGTCATGCGGATGTATCGCCACGCCATGTCCTCAGACAATGCGCTTTCCAATTCACTCATGTCTGAGAGAAAGGTGCGGAAATCTGCGATGCTATTTAAATTGCGACCAATGAGTTGCTCGTACAGCGGTAACACATCGTCTTTGGTATTGACGATGAAAGGATCGGGTAGGAAAGAGGTAGACATGGTGTCTTAGCTGCCCATTTTACGGGGCGTAGTGGTTTTGGTTTTTGCGCCGGCTGCGGGCTTTTTAATGGCGGTATTTTTGGGTGCTGCGGTGGCTTTTTTTGCTTTGCTGTCAGTGGCTTTGGGCGCTTCTGCATCGCTTCCTTCCTCAGATGAGGTTTCTTTGTCGAGATTGCTCCAATCCAAATCGGTGCCTTTCAACATGCCGTACCAAACAAACAATTTCTTCATGTCTGAAGTGTATACACGCTCGCGGTCGTAGTTTGGCAATACCTTGGCCATGAAAGCCTTCACCTCGTCGTTGTCGGCTTTTGAGGTTGGGATTGCATTGCCGGCATCTTCCAGGGCTTTGATCGACATCAAAACAACGGCCAGTTTCACTTCTTCGTCCTCGGTGAACATGGCTATGTCGCTCAATACGCTGATTCGCTGTCTGGGGTTGGTGCCAAAGCGCTTGTTATCGGTCAGGGATTCCAAAATCAATCCGCTTTTATTTCTACCTAAAATTTTGTGCAATCCGGGCATTCCCGTTACTGAAACAACGTCTTTCAATTCCATAAGATTACAAATTTCGCCAAATACGGCTGAATTAACAAACTAACTGAAATGCTTGCGGGTATAAACCTTTTGGAATTCCCGCAATATCACTGCTTTGGCCATGTTTTCGGGGGTGTTGCCACCCATGCGCTGCACAAATTTGTATTGTTTTTCTGTGAGATCGACCCGGTAAACCACTTTCATCCAAGTTCCGTGGTGGTTTTGCTGCAATTGGGCGATGCATTCTGTGAGCTCTGGGAGCAGCATTTCCAAATTCAGGGGTAGTGTCTCCGTGAAGGTAAATCCCATGAGGCCAAAGTCCTTTTCGATTTGGTCTTTCACCCCCAAAATCAATTCTTGGGTGAGGCTGCTCGGCAACTCGGCCGTCCATTCACTGGGCGATTCACTCATCTCAATCCTTTTCCCATTTATCGATGGCCGCTGTAGCCAATCCATTTCCCAATACATTGGTCATGGATCTTCCCATATCGCAAAAATGGTCGATGGGTAAAATCAACGCAATGCCTTCTGCTGGAATATCGAACATCGTACAAGTAGCGGCAACCACCACCAACGAAGCGCGGGGCACACCGGCAATGCCTTTAGAAGTAAGCATGAGTACTAGCAGCATGGTTAATTGCGTACCCAAATCCAAAGGAATTCCATAGGCTTGTGCGATGAAAATAGAGGCGAACGTCATGTACATCATCGACCCATCCAAGTTGAAACTATAGCCCAATGGCAAAATGAAACTGACGATTTTTTTGCGACACCCAAATTTCTCTAATTCTTCGGTAAGTTTGGGAAAAACAGCCTCACTCGACGTTGTGCTAAATGCCACCATGAGCGGTGTTTTTAGGTGATTAAGTAGGGTGGTCAACCGTTTGCGAAGGATAAAATAACCCACGGAGAGCAGCAGTATCCAAAGCAAGGCCAAGCCCACATAAAACGACCCCATGTAGTAGCCGTATACTTTCAGAATGCCCAATCCTTTGGTGGCAATGATTGCTGTGATGCCGCCAAAAACGCCCAAGGGCGCGAACCACATGACATAGCCCACCAATATCAGAATGATTTTACTGAGGTTGTCGAGCATCTTCACAATGCCATCGCCTTTTTCTCCGTATTGGGTTAGGGCAACGCCAAAGAAGATGGAGAAAACCACAATTTGTAATATTTCGTTCGTGGCCAATGCCTCAAACAAACTTTTGGGAAACAAGTGCTCAATAAAATGTTGCAAAGAAAAGCTCTGCGTTTTACCAATGACATCGCTTGCCGCACTGGTGTCGAATCCGCTGACGTTCAACTTCAATGCAGCACCCGGAGCGAAGAAGTTGACCAGCATCAATCCCAGCAGCAAAGAGGCCAAAGATGCACTGAAAAACCAAATCATGGATCTGCCACCCACGCGACCAACCGCCTTCAAATTGCCCATTTTTGCGATGCCCACAATCAAAGTGGTGATGACCAATGGGGCAATGATCATTTGCACCAATCGCAGGAACACCGACGTGAGGATTTTGAAATACTGTCCGATATACTCCGAGCGAACGATGGATTTCAATTCTCCGCTCGCGTCTTTGATCTGTATGGTTTCGGGGAAATACGCGTGGATCAACTGTCCAACCACCGCTCCAACCACCATGGCCACCAAAATGTATACCGTTAGATTCTGTTTTTTCTGACTCATTGCTACTGCAATTATACGGCAATCCATTGGGAGAATGGAATGCACAGTGGGGGTTTCACAGGTGAAAAAATCGTTGTAGGTTTGCTGCGATGATCATCGTAACTGGAGCGGCAGGATTTATTGGCTCGGCCTTGTTGGGTCAACTGCAGCAGTTAGGCTACGGAGAGTTGGTTGCAGTGGATGATTTTTCCCATCCAGAGAAAGCGCCGAACCTGGCGGAGAAATCGCTTTTTCAGCGCATCGAACGGAGCGTTTTTCTCAACTGGTTACCCCAACATGCATCAAAAGTGCAGTTCATTTTTCACATTGGTGCGCGGACCAAAACCAATGAATTTGACGAGCAAGTCCTTCAGTCGTTGAATGTGGATTATTCACAAGCCATCTGGAACGTCTGCGTTGAACACAGTATCCCACTGATTTATGCATCTTCTGCGGCCACCTATGGCGATGGCAGTCAAGGATTTTCGGATTCGCCAGATTCATTGAGCACATTACAGCCCCTGAATCCGTATGGCAATAGCAAGCATCGTTTCGATTTGTGGGTGATGGATCAGGTGTTGGCTGATAGTACACCGCCATTCTGGTCTGGGTTCAAATTTTTCAATGTTTTCGGTCCGAACGAGTACCACAAAGACCGCATGGCTTCCGTTGTTTTTCATGCTTTCAACCAAATCAGGGAATCGGGCAGCGTATCGCTCTTTCGAAGTCATCGCAATGATTTTGCTGATGGGGCACAGGAACGCGATTTTATCTATGTGAAAGATGTACTTTCGGTGTTGACCCATTTCTTTGTTCATCGAAAAAACAGTGGACTGTATAACCTTGGAACGGGGGAGTGCAGAACTTTTTTGGATTTGGCAAAGGCGGTTTTTTCGGCAATGGAAAAGCCGGTAGATGTGCAATTCGTGGATATGCCCATGGATATTCGCGATCGATATCAATACCATACCCAAGCCAACATGAATCGATTGGTTGAGGCTGGTTACACGCTTCCGTTTACACCATTGGAGGTAGCGGTGGGCGATTATGTGCAAACCTATCTGCAACCAAACCGATACCTTTAAATGTCTCCATCGTGGATGGAAAGGGTTATCTTTGAATTAAACCGAACCGCATGAATCTGTTTCAACGCAATACCTTGTTGATTTTTCTGGGTGCGATTTTGATCGCCGTCTCCCAGGTCTTCATGGTGCGCGAACAGAATTTGGGCGCTGAAAAAGGACTCAAGTCGCGCTCCGATGCCATTGAATTGGCCATGGTAGATGCTGCCAAGCGCGTTGCAGCAGTGGATGATTCTATCAATCGACAAGAGCAGTTACTGATCAATAGTACCCATCTCTCTTGGAAGGGATATGCCCAATACACCCAATCGCTCAAACAAAAGAACATCGATTTTTTTGTATTTGAATTTGGAACCCCCATTTATTGGTCCACCCAGAATTACCAGATTTCGCCCAATTTTGAAAAGTCTGTAGAATTGCAGCGCCAAGGAAATTGGTATGTAGCGGTGTATCACGCCCGAAGAGACGGAAAGTCGTTCGCGTACGTACTGCCGCTGATTGAGGCAAAATCGGTTTCCTACACCCAAAACCGCGGATTTCAGGATCCCACACCCGTTGAATATTCCATCTCGCGCAACCCCGTTGAGAATTCCACGCCGGTCATTGTTCCGGATGTAGAATTGTTCTACTTGGTTGTTGAAAATTATCAGCACCCCATTTGGTTTGATTTGTTGTTTTTGGCCGGTTGCCTGTTGGTGAGTATGGCCTTGTTTACACTGTACAAAGTAGAGAAGTCACACATCGTGGTGGTTCTCGGCATTACCTTGGCTTGGCTTGGGGTGTATTGGCTTTTTGAACACGATTACACCCTCATGGGCCTCAAAGACACGGCTGTTTTTGCGGATGATTTGTTTTACTCCGATTGGAGTGGGGGGACTTTGGGGCAGTTGATTTTCATCACAGCTCTGGGTTTGTTTTTTGTGAGTAGTTTGGTGCGATGGCTAGAGCAATGGGTCGGTAAAACGCGCTGGGAATTGGGTCCCTTCATCGCCGCAAACCTCTTCATGCAAGCCAGCTTATGGGTGCTTGTTTGGCTGTTGCGAAACGGGGTGAATTTGGTGCAGGACGGACAAATCAACCTCGATTTTCAGCAATTTCATCGATTGGGATTGTTCTCATTTGTCGCCGTTATTATCCTGGCCGCACAGTGGGTGATATTTTATCGGATGCATGGCTTCGCTTGGACCGAATTGCACAAACAGAAGCCTTGGGTTGTGCGATTGATCTCTGTGGCGCATACCCTTCCGCCGTTGGTTTTTGTATACACCAATTGGGATTTGCAAGCCCTTTTTCCTTATTGGTTGGGATTCGTGTTCGCATGGATGGGGTTTGAATGGTGGCTGTCGAACCGACAAGATTGGCTGCGTGTAGTTCTGCGCGTAGTTTTGGCCGGTATCGTGGTGAGTAGCCTTTTTGGAGAAGAAAGTGCCATCAAAGAAAAACGCACAAGAACCCAATTGGCCCAAAACCTGTTGGAAGGTACGGATACAGAAACGGCAGCGCGGTTGGATCAAACCGAAAAACAATTGCTGCGCGACAAAGGAATTGTGGATTATTACACCTGTACCGACGAAACCAAAGCGGAATTTGAAAAGCGTTTGCGCGAGTTGTATTTTGGTCCATACATCAGCGATTTCGAAGTCAATTTTTTGGATTTTAATGCGTTGGGGCGCTCGTACCGCCAAGAGAATTCTTACGATTACACATCCATTCAACAGTTGTTCAAGAGCGAAGACTGTGTGCCGGTAACAGGCAATTTCGTGAAAGTAAACAACTACAAACTCAAGGGTAGTTTTATCGGTCGTTTCGATGTGAGTAGCATGGCCGGATATCACGGGGTGTTTTTTGTGATCCTTTCACCAAGGTTGTCGTCAATGGAAGGACGTTTGAGTGATTTGTTCAACCGCAGCGTGTTGGAGCCTTTGTATTCCGACAACCAGTATAGTTTTGCCATTTACAACAACAATCGCCTGAATTACTCTTATGGGTCTGAAGATTATCCGTTGGCCAATGCATTTGATTCCTTGGCGGGTTTTGTGACCCAAGAAGGAGTGAGTCATTACGTGTTGAAAGACAGTGCCAAGAACACGGTGGTTTTATCGCGGAGTGAAGTGGATTTCATCTCGTCGCTCACCGGGTTTACCGTATTGGGGTTGGGTGGTATCATGTTGGTGATGCTCTATTATTTTGTGCTGTGGTTGCGGCAGCGTTTGATTGCCATGGGTGAGATCACCGGCAGAAAAGTGAAGATATTGAAACACTTGCGAAGCAGAATGCCCATGGGTAACCAAGGCGAGTTGTTTATCTCAAATCGTTTGCAATTGTACGTGACCTGGATGGTGTTCGCCACGTTTTTGGTGGTGTTGTTTGTGACGGTGAACTATTTCGTGAGAAATTACACCGAGAGTCAGAAGGATGAACTTCGACAGAAAACGCATGAAATCGCCTCGAAATTGAGCAGTAAAATCAACATCGATGCGGTGTATGACAAATACCAAACGGGGCTGGTGTATGATTTGGCGGAGTATTATAACACGGACATTAACTTGTATCGGGCCGATGGCACGCTGTTGGTGTCTACGAATGATCGATTGATTGAAGAAAGTGTGCGGGGACGGTTGATGAATCCTGGTGTTTATCGGAAAATGGATGCATTGGGTTCTTCTACTTCACTGGTGAATGAAAGTCTGGGTGATTTGGATTACATTTCTTCGTATACCGCATTGTTGAACAAGGATTTACAGGTGAAAGGGTATTTGAATTTGCCTTATTTTTCGAATCGAAGGGATCTTTATCGCGATATTTCCGAATACGCTGTAACGATCATCAATTTGTTTGCATTGGTGTTTGCGATCATGATTGTGATTGCATACTTGGTGGCTCAGCGCATTGCATTGCCGTTGAATTTGATTCGGAAGCAGTTGGCATCCGTGAAGATTGGCGAGCGGAATCAGCCCTTGGAGTGGGATAAAAACGACGAGATTGGGTTGTTGGTCAAAGAGTACAACAAAATGATTGTGGAGTTGGAGAATAGCTTGAATTTGTTGGCTGAGAGTGAGGGTCAGGGTGCATGGCGAGAAATGGCAAAGCAAGTGGCGCATGAGATCAAGAATCCGCTGACGCCCATGCGTTTGTCGTTGCAGCATTTGCAGTTTTCATTGCAGCGCGATGATGAACATTTGAAGGATAAGATTCAGAAAACGAGCGAGTTGTTGATTCGACAGATAGATTCGCTGGCGCAGATGGCCGAGGAGTTTAGTTCATTTGCCAAAATGCCGGAGCCAAAATTGGAAGAGGTGAATGTGGTTCAAGTGGTTTCTGATGCGGTGTTGTTGTTGGGTAAGGAGAGCGATATGCCCATTGCTTGGCGATATGAAAAAGAGGATGTGCGCGTGATGGCGGATCCGTTGCAATTGGGACGGGTGTTTACGAATATTTTGAAGAATGCCATCCAATCGATTCCCGAGGGCAGAACTGGCGAGATTGCGGCAGAACTGCGCATCAAGGATAAGCGGGTAACGGTTGAGTTTAGAGACAATGGCAAAGGGATTCCTGAGTCGCTGCGCGACAAAATCTTCTCACCGAATTTTTCGACGAAAAATTCGGGAATGGGGTTGGGATTGGCTATTTCAAGGAAAATTGTGGAGCAGTTGGGTGGAGAGATTGCATACCAGACCAAGGAAGGGGTGGGGACCACCTTCACGATTGTGTTGCCGGTGGTTGGGCATTGAGCGCCAATTGAATTTGATCAACGAGTTTTTTGAGGCCCGCGCGCTGCATGGGTGAATTTTTTAACTGGGGTTTGATGCGCGCGGGCTCACGCACAGCTTCTTCCCATTCACGATGAGACCAACCCACCATTTCACGCGGCGTAAACATGGGTTCGTTGTGTGGCGTTGAAAAGCGGTTCCAAGGGCACACATCCTGGCATACATCACAGCCATAGGCCCATTGTCCAGTATTGGTTTTCGGTGGGTCTACAATGTCTTCGTTTTCGAAAGAGCCCTTTTCGGAATTTGCAGGCCATGTTTTATCCTCAATCGTGAGGTAGGAAATACACTTATTTGAATCAATGACCTGGGGCTGTACGATGGCTTGGGTTGGACATGCATCGATACAGGCCGTGCACTCCCCACAATGGTCCGTTTGGGGTTGGTCGGGGGTGAGATCAATGTTGCCGATAATCTCTGCCAGAAAGAAAAAGCTGCCAACGCCCTTGCGCAACAACAAACTGTTCTTGCCAATCCATCCAAGTCCCGCTTTCACCGCCCATTGCCTCTCCATTACCGGCGCGCTGTCTACAAAGGCCCTGCCTTCAAACCCGGGATGTAAGGTCTTGATGCGTTCCATGAGCACGAACAATTTGTCCTTTATCACGCGGTGGTAATCGTCACCCCAAGCATATTTGGCGATCAGGGGTATGTTCTCGTTGAATGGATTTGCTTTGTCTGGCGTTTCGCTGTTGGAAGTATTGCTGTTCCCCAAACTGAAATCTCGGTATTCAGTGCCATTCGAGTTTTTAGGAGCATTTTTAGGATAGTAATTGAACGCCAAACTGATCACAGATTTCGATCCGGGTACCAACAGGGTAGGGTCGAGGCGCATTGCTCGATGGTTCTCCATGTATTGCATGTTGCCATGAAATCCGTTGGCAAGCCATTGGTCGAGGTTGCTTTCTTCGCGATCAAGTTTCTCAGCTTTGGCGAACCCACAGGCCAAAAATCCCAATTCTTGGGCCCAGGCTTTGATTTGGGTTTCGGGGTTCAGAGACGATGGCATCGCTCGATAAATAAAAAAGTTAAAGCAACGTGCTGGCCCCCGGATACCGGTGGTCTAATTTGCCCAAATGTTTGAAAGCAAGGTGAGTGGCTTCGCGGCCTCGGGCAGTGCGCTGAATGTATCCCTCTTGAATCAAGAAAGGTTCATACACCTCTTCGATGGTGCCGGCATCTTCACCCACAGCGGTGGCGATGGTGTTTAGTCCAACCGGCCCGCCTTTGAACTTCTCGATGATGGTGCTCAAAATCTTGTTGTCCATCTCGTCCAAGCCATTGGCATCCACATTCAGTGCTTTCAATGCAAACTTGGCAATGTCGAGCGTGATGGTCCCATCACCCTTGATTTGTGCAAAATCGCGGGTTCTGCGCAACAAAGCGTTCGCTATGCGTGGTGTTCCACGACTTCTTCTCGCAATTTCAAATGCTGCTTCCTCTACAATCGGTGATTGTAAAATGTGGGCGCTTCTGCCCACGATGTTGGTGAGGGTTGCTGCATCGTAATACTCTAACCTACAGTTAATTCCAAATCGGGCGCGCAATGGGGATGTGAGCAATCCGCTTCGGGTGGTGGCCCCAACCAAAGTGAATGGTTGCAATGCAATCTGAACACTACGGGCATTTGGTCCCGTATCAATCATGATATCAATGCGATAATCTTCCATCGCGGAGTAGAGGTACTCTTCTACCACGGGACTCAAGCGGTGTATTTCGTCAATGAAAAGCACATCTCCCTCGTTCAAGTTGGTCAGCAGACCCGCCAAATCCCCGGGTTTTTCCAATACCGGTCCTGAGGTGATTTTCATGTTGCTGCCCATCTCGTTGGCCACAATGTGGCTTAGCGTGGTTTTACCCAAACCTGGAGGGCCGTGCAAAAGAATGTGGTCCAGGGCCTCACCCCGCATTTTGGCCGCCTCAACGAAAATTTTAAGGTTCTCGACAATCTTGGGCTGACCGGTAAAATCCCCGAAATCGGCTGGACGTAATACCTTCTCAACGTCCTTGTCGGCGTTGCTCATGTTATTGGCGTTTGGGTCGAGGTTGGGGTTTATCATGTTGTTTTAAACTGCGTTGTGGGCTAAGCGACGCAAATTGGCCTCCACTTGCTCATTGACAGGCCACAGCGGAGGTCGGACCGATGTGCCACACAAATTCATTTCGTTGAGCATGGTTTTGATGCCACTTGGACTGCCGTCGGCAAAGATGGCAATGGCAGATTCGAGCACTGTTTCATGGGCTTTGCGAGCCGCTAAGAAATCGCCACTGAGTGCAGCCCTTACCATGCCCGAAAAGGTTTTTGGGAAAGCGTGGTTAATGACAGAAATGACCCCACTTCCACCGCAAGCAAGCATGGGGAAAGTGAGGGCGTCATCGCCACTGATTACCAAGAAATCTGCGGGTTTGTTTGCCAAAATGGTCATGACCTGCTCCATGTTTCCGCTGGCCTCTTTGGTGGCTACGATGTTTGGATGTTGCGCCAACGTTAACTGGGTGGCGGCGGTCATGTTGCTGCCCGTTCTTCCCGGAACGTTGTATAAAATGATGGGCAAAGGCGATGCATCGGCCACTTGGGTGTAGTGATGGATGATGCCTTGCTGATTGGGTTTGTTGTAATAGGGCGACACACTCAAAATGGCGGTGAGGCCATCGGTATCCAGCGACTTTAACTGATCTACCACTTGGGCTGTGTTGTTGCCGCCAACGCCCAGAACCAAGGGAATTCTGCCAGCTGTGGCTTTTTTGATGCAGGCAATCACTTGGCTCTTCTCTTCGGAGGATAGTGTTACGCTTTCCCCAGTGGTACCAAGCATCACGAAATAATCTGTTCCACCCGCAATTTGTTGCTCTACAATGCGCTCTAAGGCTTCAAAATCGATGCTGTAATCGCTATTGAATGGTGTGATCAGGGCTGTGCCGGTTCCGATGAGTTGTTTCATGCCAATTTGTTGAGGTGTTCTTTGAGTTCACAAAGGTACTGATTCACGTTGTGCTTCTCTGCGGGTTTGATGAGGACATCGAAATTCTTCAAGTTTTTCGCATCGTATGGACCTACTTTGCAAGCCGCTTTACTGACTGCCGCCATGCCCATGAAATGCCATTCGCAGTCCATATCGATAGAAATGAAAAAGTCGGTATCGAATTGAAGCACGTTTTTCAAATCCTCCGATTTTGGAAATCCCGTGCGATCAAAGTCCCACCGACCCACATGATAGGTGTTGGCTTCTGGTACCAAAGGGGTTTCTTCTTTGGTTTTGACGTTGAAATACACAATCCTTACAACTTGCTTACCCATGGCTTTTAATGTTTCGATATAGGCTTTGATGGCTTGCGTTTCGGCTGGGGTGCGCTGACTGTCCCAACACAATACAAACCGCTTGGCTTTTTCGAAATTTGGGGCATATCGAAGTTTGCCAAATTCTTTGGCCTTGTGCTGGTGGAGCTTATCGATAACCCGTGAAACCAAACTGTTTGATTTGCTCATCTCGTGCAAGTTTATGAAATCATGGTTAAAAAGGTGTCTTCGTCAATGATGTTTACGCCCAATTGCGTGGCTTTTTCCAATTTGCTTGGGCCGATGCCGTCGCCTGCCACCAAATAATCGGTTTTTCCGGTAACGCCACTGCCGACTTTGCCGCCGTGGGCTTCAATCATCGCTTTGATTTCATCGCGGGAGTGTTTGGCGAATACGCCAGAAATGACCAGTGTTTTTCCTGCTAAACCATCGCCCAAACTCTCTTTTTGGACCGCCGTGAATATCAAGCCGGCTGCTTTCATTCGCTCAATACCCCTGCGGTGTTTGTCGTCCGAAAAATATTGAACCACGGACTCTGCGATGCGCTCTCCAATCTCGTCGATGGCGATTAATTCCTCTTCCGTTGCAGCCATGATGGCATCGATGTTGCCCAATCCTTGAGCCAATTTCTTGGCCACAGTTTCACCCACGTAACGAATGCCCAACCCAAACAAAACGCGCTCAAACGGCTGCGATTTACTGGCTTGTACGCCTTCAATGAGGTTCATTGCGGTTTTTTCACCCACACGATCCAACGAAAGTACCTGCTCGTAGGACAAATCATAGAGGTCTGCCAATTCGCGCACCAATCCCTGTTGATACAAGGTTTCAGCCATTTCGCTTCCGATACTTTGGATGTCCATCGCTTTTCGACCCACAAAATGCTCGATTTTGCCAATCGCTTGAGGCGGACATTCTTCAGAATTTAAACAATAGTGTTGGGCTTCACCTTCGTTGCGCTGCAGTTCGCTGTTGCACTCAGGACAGTGGGTGATGTAAATATGGGGGACAGAGTTTTCTGCACGACGCGAAAAGTCGACCCCGACAATTTTTGGAATGATTTCACCGCCTTTTTCAACGAAAACCGTATCGCCAACGCGCACGTCGAGTCGCTCAATTTCATTGGCGTTGTGCAAACTTGCTCTCTTCACGGTGGTGCCGAGCAGTGCCACGGGTTGTAGCTCTGCAACTGGTGTAATTGCTCCGGTTCGTCCCACTTGATAAGTAATGCCAAGCAATGTGGATGTGGCGGTTTCTGTTTGAAACTTGTAGGCAATCGCCCAGCGCGGAACTTTTGCTGTAAAGCCCAACTCTTCCTGATGGCGGAATGAATTTACTTTGATGACCACACCGTCGGTATCAAACCCCAGATCGTGACGGGCTGTGTCCCATCGCTTCAAAAAATCAAAGACTTCCTGGATACTATTGCATGTTTTGCTGTGATCCGCCGTTTTGATGCCCCAAGATTTGGCTTGCTCCAATGATTCGCTATGCGTTGTAAATGGGTTTTGGTCGGATAGAAAATGGTAAAGGGTTATGTCGAGCGGACGTTTCGCCACCTCTTTTGCATCTTTGATTTTGAGCGATCCAGAGGCCACGTTGCGGGGGTTTGCATAGGTTGCCTCGCCTTGCGCTTGTCGCAGCTGGTTGAGGCGTTCAAATCCTTTTCTGTGCATGAATATTTCGCCGCGGATCTCAAAAGATGCCGGGTAGTTTCCATGAAGCTGTTGGGTGACGCTTCGGATGGTTTTTACATTTTCGGTAACATCATCGCCTTGGAACCCATCGCCCCTGGTAACGGCCTGAATTAACTGTCCGTTCTCGTAAAACAAGGATATGGCCAGGCCATCGATTTTTAGTTCGCAAACATACTCTACGGCGTCAATGCCCAATGATTTGCGCACGCGTTCATCGAATTCGAGCAGTTCTTCTTCGGAATAAGTGTTTCCGAGCGATAGCATCCGGCGCTTGTGGGGTACGGTTTTGAACTCATCGAGGAGTCCGCCGCCCACGATTTTGGTGGGACTGTCGGGCAGGGCAAATTCCGGGAACTGTTTTTCCAATGCTTCCAGCTCTTTGAGTTTGAGGTCGAACTGTTGGTCTGAAATCACGGGCTCCGCCAACACATAATACCGATAATTGTGGTCTTTGAGTTCGTTGCTGAGGGCAAGGATTTTGGCGCGAATTTCGTGACTTTGCATGGGTTGATTTTGCCATGCCAAATTACGCGTTGCAATTGGCAGGATTGAAACCGCAGGCGGATGAGTTATGCACAATTTCGACATTATTTGGACCCAAATTTTTGGGTGAGGGAGTTTTGTGGTTACTTGCACCATCTTTTATTAAACATGTCAAATTTATCTGTTGCCCCCAATCATGTTGTGAGCATTGCTTACACCCTTTCTCTTCCCAATGGCGAAGTTGCCGATTTCGCTGATGCCGATCAGCCGTTGGTTTTCATCCACGGTATTGGCCAAACATTGGAAGCCTTTGATGCCCAGTTGAATGGGTTGAATGTGGGCGATGGTTTTTCTTTTTCATTGACTGCTGAAGAAGGTTACGGTATGCACGATGCTGGCTGGGTGATTGAGTTGCCTCGCTCTGTTTTTGGTGGCGATGATATTCCTGCGGACATTTTGCAGTTGGGCGCCATGTTGCCGATGCAAGACCAGGATGGCAATCCCATGGACGGCAAAGTGATTGAAATTGGTGATGAAACAGTGAAAATGGATTTTAACCATCCATTGGCCGGTGAGGCTTTGAGTTTCACGGGTTCTGTTTTGGCGGTTCGCGAGGCTACGGCTGAAGAGCTCGACCACGGTCACGTTCATGGCGAAGGTGGACATCACCACGACCACTAAGCGATTTTTTTAATCTACAAACCGAGGATCGGGTTGGTATGGGATTTTGACCATCCGTGATACTTCTATGTTGAAGACGCCATAATCTTCGGTGATTTGCCCCCACATCCGGTATACCCCCCGTCCGTTGAAAGGGCTCTTGCTCAGCGATGGCGGAAAGTGGATGCTGTCGAAATAATGTCCGTCGGCATCCAGCCACGTCCCAAAATTCATTTCTTTTCCGCCCACAGTTTTGGTGGGTTTCACGGTAACGAGGTAGCCTTCGATGAGGATGTTTTTGTGGAGCATCTGTTGGAAGTGTTTGCTCCTGATTTTCGATAGGTGGGGCAGGGAAGGGTCGTGTGGGTATGGCGCTCCTTGAATCAGTTGGAAAGGATGTCCCAATGAAAAACCCAGCAAGTTGCGTTCGTCGTGGGCTACTTCTAGCCAAGAGTCTTCCAAACTGGGCAATTGGTATTCTTTGGTGGGTTCGAGAAAGAGTTTTTCTGTTTGTGCAACGGCTTTTTTGGAGGCGTATAGCGCGTGGGCTTCCCAAAGCAGGGCTTTTCTGCTGCGCTGCCAACTGCGGCAGGCCCCGATGTGAATGAGTATTTTGAGTTGCTCTAACCCGGGTTCTACCCGCTGTTTGAAATCGCTCAGGGAAGAGAAGGGGCCTGCCTGATCCCGTGCAGAAAGCAACTTCCGTACGCACTGTTGCTCCAAGCCATCAATCAAACCCAAGCCTAGCCACAGGGTTTTTCCTTGAATGCGGGTGAGAATCTCACTTTCGTTGATGCAAGGAGCCTCAATGGTGGCGCCACTTTTGCGCGCGGCATGTACATAAAACTCAGTGCGGTAAAAGCCCCCGAAATTGTTGATCACCGCGGTGTAAAATTCCAAAGGGTAGTGGGCCTTTAGGTAAAGACTCTGGTAACTTTCCACTGCATAACTCGCACTGTGTCCTTTGGCAAAACTGTACCCCGCAAAACTCTCTATCTGATGCCAAACCTCACTCACGAGTTCTGGTTTGTGTCCTTTCTTCAATGCCGAAGCAAAAAATGCGTCCTTGACTTTTTGGAATTCTTCCCTGCTGCGGAATTTGCCGCTCATGCCGCGCCGAAGGACATCGCTCTCGCCCAAGCCAATGCCTGCAAAGTGGTGGGCGACTTTGATTACATCTTCTTGGTATACCATGATGCCATAGGTTTCAGGCATCAAATCCCACAGCACGGGATGGGCCTCGCTGCGCTTGGCCGGGTCCACATGCCGCTCAATAAAAGCCCGCATCATCCCGCTCCGGGCTACGCCCGGGCGGATCACACTGCTGGCTGCCACCAGTGTGAGGTAATCCTTGCACTTCAATTTCCGCAAGAGTTGGCGCATGGCCGGACTCTCAACGTAAAAACAGCCCGTGGTATGTCCCGTTTCTATCAAACGCTGTATAACCGGATCGTTCTTGAACGCATGGATTTGGTGGGCATCCACCGAAATGCCCTGGTTTTGCTGCACATATACCACCGCATCTTTGATGTGTCCTAGGCCCCGCTGCGACAGAATATCAAATTTGGCAATGCCCAAATCTTCGGCCTCGAGCAAACTAAACTGCACCACCGGAAACCCTTTGGGCGGCAAAAATGTGGCACTGTAATGGTGGATGTGCTTCTCGGGAATCAAAATCCCCCCTACGTGAATGCTCAAATGGTTGGGTAAATTGTGAATGCGATGGGCGTGCTTGAGGAGCTCCTGATACAATGAGGGATGGTCGTCTTCACGCGTTTCGCTAACCCCGTTCGTTTGGCTGACGACACTCACTGCGGTAGAAGTCCTGGCAGTAGTGGCGTGCCCTGCGGATGTTGAATCTCCGGCAGAAACTGGGTTTTCGGGCCCTGCAGTGGCCTTTCCGCCCGACCGCCCCAATGTGCGATTGCGGATGCCATGTCCAACCCCCGGCTGAGCGTACACATCGCCTTTGCTGGGAGTGTAGGCCTCAAAGGTGGCGTGGCTGTAATACGAGGTTTTGTTAAGCAGCGCATCAATTTCCGCCTTCGGCAATCCGTAAACCTTGCCCAATTCCCTCACCACCGCATTGGTTTGAAAGGTGCTGTAGGTGGCTACCAACGCGGCACCATGGGCTTTGTACTTTTCCAAAATATACGCCGTAACATGGTCTCTGTCTTGCCATGAGAAATCGAGGTCGAAGTCGGGCGGACTGCTCCTATGTGGGTTGATGAACCGTTCGAAGTATAGGTCTAGGTCGATGGGGTCTACGTCGGTGATGCGCAAGCAGTACGCCACCATGGAGTTTGCGCCGGAGCCTCTGCCCACGTAGAAGAAGTTGTTTTCGCGGGCGAACCTGCAGATGTCCCAATTGATCAAAAAGTACGATGTAAACCCCAGTTGGTAAATCATTTGCATCTCTTTTTCGAGGCGCTGTGTGGTTTCAAAGGTGTAGTTCGGGTAGCGGTAGTGAAGTCCTTCCGAGGCCAATTCGCGCAGCATGCGAAAATCTTGGTTGGGGTCACCGGTAAAGGTTTTTTTGTTCTGTTGGATGTTCCATTCGAAGGTCCAGGCGCAGCCTTCGCAGAAGGCCTGCGCCTGGGTGATCAAGTGTTTCGCTGCCACGAATTTTGAAAAAATTTGTCGCAGCGGCTGCCACTGCTGCCACGGCTCCGCCGTGGCCCCCTCCGGCAATTTCGACAGCAAACAATTGTGATCAATGCAACGCAACAACTTGTGCGTCTCAAAATCAATCTCGTCTCGCACCGTAACCGTCTGTACCGCCAACAAACGATCCGTTGGCAAAGGCTTCTTCCACAGCCGCAAACGATCCAACTGTCTCCATGGTACCGCAAAACCCCACGCAGAAATCATCGCCCCGCAGTCTGCGGAATCCCCAAAATCCTTTTCCCAATCCCACAATCGCCCAATCGGATAAACGACCCTCACCCCCGATAGCTGCGGCGCAACCTCGGGAAATCGCCGATCGCCCATCAAATGATCAGAGAGAAACCCATTCATCGAAGCAAACCCCGACTGTGATTCACACAGCAACAAATAAAGATGCCTATCCCCGTTGCGAATGTCACAACCCACCAAGGGCAAAATGTGCTTGCAATCCCGCGCCGCCCGCAAATAATTACTCACCCCCGATACATTGTTGATGTCGGCCAGCAAAATGGGGGCTTTTTGTCGCATCGACATCGCCTCAGACTCACAGCGCTGCACAATTTCCTCCGGCGACATCATCCCGTAACGCAAACTGAAGAAAGAGTGAAAATGGACAATCATGGTGTTAAAACGCCAATATTGATTAAAAAATTGACAATTATTTGCCTACAAAGTAATCAATTTGCATCACCCACAAAAGAAAAAGGCGCAGGAATCTGCGCCTTTTTTAGGTTCTATTTCGCAACGCGTTGAGCGCCTTACTGTTTCACAAATTTCAATGCACCGCCTTTGCCATCGCTCAGCAAATAAACACCGGCACTCAAATCTGCCACCGATATCCGGGTGTTTTCACTGGCCGATACATCCAAACGCTTCAGCACTTTGCCCTGCAAATCGCAGATCTGCAATGTTTGTTTTCCGCCTTGCACAAATCGCACATCCAAGAAGTCTACACATGGATTTGGCGCAATGCTACCCAAAGTTGTAATCCGATCCTCAACTCCCAAGATACCAAAAGCCACCATGTTGGAATTGATCAATGTGCTGCCAGCCGTATCGCAGGCGGTTTTTCCTTTGATGCCAATGTAATAACGGTTCTTGCCACTCGGCGGGGTTAAGTCACTGTAAGATTTTACCGTAGATGCCACCGAAGCAATGGGCGTGAACTTACCAGAATTGTTGCTGCGATAAATCACGTAGGTATTCAACGGGAAGATGCCGATGTAATCAGACCAGTTCAAGTTGTTTTCGCCATTTACACCCAAGTTTGCGGTTAAGTGCAAGGTTGTGTGGGCGTAGTAGCGCGACATTTCATCTCGGTTGTTGCAAGAGTCAATCGCTTCGATGTAGTAAGTGAAGGGACGCTGTTTTGGATTCACTTGGGTATCCAAAAATGAGCCTGCCGTGGTTAAGTCCGCATCGCCAATCAAATCGAATTCACCGGCGAAGTTCGATTCGCGATAAATATTGTACAAGGCCGTTCTCTTGCCTGGGGTTACAGACCATACCAATTTGTTTCTGCCCGTAGCGCTGTCAACGGTTACCATACACAGTGCCTCAACACTGGGGGTAAGTACTTTTACATTGATGGTGTTTGATACCAAGCCGCAACCCGAAGCCGAGTCCAAAGCGTACGCATTGATGGCGCCTGATCCACCCACTTTGATTTTGTTGGATTTGCTATAGTAGGGACTCCAAAACAAACTATTGAAACCGTATTTGGTGGTCAGTTCCAACTCCACAGAATCTCCAAAGCACACCACGGTATCGGAATTGGCTCGAATTTTCAACTGTTTCAGTGAATTCAGAATTACTTCCAATACTTCTGAAGTATCAACGCACCCATTTGACGATTTTGCAATGGCATAGTATTTCCCCGCTTTCGTTACAATAATGGTGTTGGTGGAGTCGCCGGTATTCCATTTCACTGGGGCCGTTGAATAGGAGTAGAGTGAAACCTGTCCACCTTCACACAGTCGGGTGGGATTGGTAAAACTACCGCTGTAAGCCTTGATATAAGCGTCGTTTACAGTAATTGCTACGCCGGCGGTGGTATCTACACATTTGTAGCTGCTGTCATAAGCATACGCTTGGAAATAGCCATTAGAGCTCACCACGCGCGTCTTACCGTAGTATCCATCGGTCCAATAAATATCGGGATTCCCAATGCACGATACACTTAGCTGCACAGTATCGTTGCAGGTGGTGATGGTGCTTTTGGTTGTTGTCAACTCCAATTTAAACTGATTGTTGTA
>JACCDS010092423.1_pt1 | contig 39617 bp, 29 predicted proteins | sample 7446441 | NCBI WGS metagenome assembly JACCDS01 (sample SAMN15323445, study PRJNA562643) | freshwater metagenome | isolation source: river surface water | place: USA:Blue River Watershed | collected 2017-08-17
GGCAATCCGGGCAAGATTGGCCCAAATCAACCCGGCGCAGTTTGAAAAAGATTGGGCAGACTCGCTGCATAACCATGCGATTCGCTTGGCAGAATGCGGCCAGGCTGCTGAAGCCTTGACCACTTCTGCGCAAGCCTTGGCAATCCGGGAAAGATTGGCCCAAGCCAACCCGACGCAGTTTGAAAAAGATTGGGCGGACTCGCTGCATAGCCATGCCAACAGGTTCGCAGAGCAAGGCGATTTTCTAAGCGCCAGCCAATATAGCAGCCAAGCTTGGCAACGCCACCGCACCCGCACGGCAAACGACCCGGCACAGCGGGCGTATGATGTGGCAATGGCCCAGCTTGACTACCAATTGTGGCAGTGGTTGGCAGACCCCCAGCTTGGTTTGGCAGTGCCAGAACTGGATTGGGCAACTATTAACCTGCCACCACAACGAATGAAATTACAGTTCTACCACCATTGGTTAACGATGCTGACCACACCAACGGCCAGCACGCTGAATTACGCTTGGCAAGCTTGGCAAGCTTGCCAAGCCATGAACCCAGCCCAGCAACATTCTTTTGAAGCCGAAGGCCAGCTTCTGTCCGCCTTGCTGGCACACCACCTTGGCCCGGCAGCAGCCCCGGAAAATTGGCAAGCGCACTATGCCGGTTTTAGCCAAACGCGGCAAGGGCACTTGCCCGCCTGGATGTTGACCATCGCCCAACGCATGGGGCTGAGTTTGCCGCAAGAGTAGGTTTCCACGCCTGTTGCCCGTGCCAACCCCGCCTCTTGCCGCCGTTACTTCTTCATCTTGGACAACAACGCCGGATCAATCACCAAATTACGCACACCATGGGCATGGTCTTCCTTGAACACATTGTCCTTGCACCATTGGCCAACACTTTCCGCATTCACCTTGAGCACCTTCGGCCCCATGCGCCACGACACTTGATACGGCGGGCCTTGTTCGTTGTAGCTGGGGCCGGTGGTCGAGCCAGCATATTGCACCGGCTTGCCGGTTTTTGGAGCGGCAGGTTCACCGCTTGGTGGTAGCCATTCGCTTGCCCAACTTGGGTCAGCTTGGGTCAGCTTGCCAAAATCAGCCGCGTATCGCGCGGTGATTGTGGGCCGAAGCCCTTGCCTTCGGTATTTTTCGCCAAATTGGCGTTTTGTTATGCAATGACATCAGCGCCGACACCTTGTGTCTGAGCATGGTGGTCGTCATTCGCGCCAGCCCAAAGCGGCAGGATGGCGGCAAGCGCAACAAGGATGGTGGATTTCTTCATGGATCGGCGCCCGGTGAGGTTGGTCGTGGCTACATCCGATTTCCGGACAAATGGATCGGTTTCATGATTTGACTTGTCTTGTGGCCGAAATCACCGTTCCCGCTTCACGGCTTATGCTGCGGATGGTTAGGTGTCGGGCAGACTCAACCCTTTTGCTGGTACGCATCCCAATAAATCTGTTCCAATTGCGGTAACACCACGCTGGTCGAAAAGACCTTGGCTACCTTTTGCCTGCCCGCCTGCCCCATTTGTGCCATGCGGGCCGGGTCTTGCAGCAGGGTTTGCAAACAACGGGTCAAGGCTGCCACGTCGCCCGCCTCGAACAACAGCCCTTCCACGCCATCGCTCACCGCTTCGGGAATGCAGCCCACCCGGGTGCTCACTATCGGCAAGCCGCAAGCCATGGCTTCGAGCACACTCATCGGTAAACCTTCCGCATAGGACGGCAAGACCAGCACATTGGCATGTGCGAAATAATCTGGTTTGTCACCGCTACCAATCCAGCCTGACACTTCCACATGGGCCGCCAAGCCCAAATGACTGGCCTGGGCTTTGGTGGCATCGAGTGCGCCGTCACCTGCCAAAATCAGGCGCAAACCCGGAAACTGCGGCAACAGGTTCTGGGCCGCCGCCAACAGATCGGCAATGCCTTTTCTGGCACCCAGCCGCCCCAGAAACAGCAGCGTCGCGCCGGTTGGTGCCTGAACCGCCTGCTGCGGCAGATGTACCGGGTTGTACAAAGTCAGCACCTTCGCTTGTGGGCAAATCCGGCTGAGCCACGCGCGCCAACTGTTCGACAACACCACCATGCGCCAGGCACGCGCAAACAGATGGCGCATCCAGCGTTGCTGCCAAGGCGACGATTGGGCATAAAAGCCAGCAAATTCAGCGCCGTGCAGATGAAAGATAAACGGCACGCGAAACAGCATGAGCAAGCCGATATAACAGGATTTTCGCCACAAGCTAGCAGGCTGTCGCGCATAGGAAATCGAAGCGAAAAATTCGCTGCGACAGACCAGATTTCGCTACATTTGCAGCGGCAATATCGAGATATTGACCAAAAAGGTGCGGGCGGCGATCCGATGAAATATGGACCGAGCAGAGGATTTTGCAGCCGATTATTCCTATGCGCGACAGGCTGTCTAGGGCCAGTTGCCACATGCAAATGCACCACCTGCACCCGACCCAGACACAATAGCCACAACAAGCGATACCAACTGCCAATCATGCAGAATAATTTTTGCAGCTTGTTACCGTCGCAATGCGAGGCCAAATAGCGCACCGGCCAGCGCTGGCGAAAATTGGTATCCGGCATTCTTTACCGTTGCCACCATTCCCCGCCGCACGCTGGAGCAAGTATGCAAAGCCCTGGGGCCATTGTCCGGTGCCAGCAAATGGCAATTTTTTACCCCCCCAAAGTGTCGCTCGCAGTGCGAACACCATTTTGCGGCCTTGGCTGCCGGGGATAATAAGGCTGTGTTGCAGGCAGCCTGCGGTTTTCTAAATCGCCCATAAAGAATAGATTGAAATTAACTCATTTGCGCGAATATTGTGGTAGGATGCACAACTTGCACTCATGGCGAGTATCCGAACTTACCCCAAATGCGACATATTCAACCACCGATATTCCAAGTAAAAACTCAACATGGCAAAAATTGAACAGCATTTATATCGTAGTGTCAGAAAAGACGACTTCACAGAAGGCGTAATGGGCGAAGCTGGCACGGCAGCCCCAAGTCTACTTCATGGTGACATAGAACCGCGAACTGTAGTGGTTGGCGGTACCCGAAAAACACGGCAGGACTGGCGCAAAGATCACGAAGGTTTTTTCAAAACTGGACACGGCACATCTCTCTGGGATAAGAAGGGGGTGTTTGGGCATGCAAACTGGTATTATTTCTTGTTGCCTGAAGGCACGGTAATCCCGCCTTCGTTAAAGCTGGTGAAAGGGGCTTGGAATGAAAAATATCAAGCCCACCACTGGCAAATCGAAGTCGCCACTGGCGGTGAACTAAGAGCTGATGCCTTGCGTGGCGCGCTCGATAATTTGGCGCGAAACTGTGTTGTACGCGCAATTGAACTGGGCATCAGCCTGAAATAAAAATCTATGTACAAGGAAACCCAAATGCTGGAAATCAGTGAAAACGCCCTCATGATGTCGGTGCAGGCCGTTCAGTACGCCATCCAACACCTCAGCGCGGAGCGCGATGCTGTTAGTGGCTCTGAGCAAGCGGACTATGACGAAATCATCGAATCATATGAAATCGTTGCCGCAGAACTGCGTGGGGTCTATCAAACGGCGCATGCGCAAGGCCTTGACTTACCAGCCTATCAAGACCTGGTAGGCTAAACCCAGAAACCGCCGCGAATAAGCATAGCTTGCCCCCCCTCATGGCAAACCCTCTGGACTGATCTGAAACGCCCTGCGATAAGCCTCACCAATCAACGCCAACTCCGCATCACTCAATTCGGCAAAGAAATGGCGCTTGGCCTTGGATAGCGCGCCCTTGTTTTGATACAGAAACTTGATCAACCGATCCAACTGCCGATCCGGCATATCGACCACATGTTGAATCGCCTCACGCGCCTCGTCATAACGGCGCACAAAGTGAATTTCTGCCCACAGTTCATCCCGTATGGTTTGCTGAACCGCGTTCAGGGTGTACAGCGTTTGCAAGGTCAGATCGGGAAAGCGGTAATAACCGTCAAGCTGGGCCGGATTTTGCACGCTCAGCACTTCGTTTTCATCAAGCTGGTAACGCGCCAGCACTTTCAAGGGCCGGGAGTAGGCTTCCAGTGCCGCATCATAGGCGTGCATGTGGTGCAACATGGTGGCCGATATCGGCAAAATCATGCCCGGCGGCACCAAGCCGTCACGCGTTAGCGAATCGTGTAGCAAATAGCGGTGCAGGCGGCCATTGCCATCTTCAAACGGATGGATGAAGACAAAACCAAACGCCAGCACCGCCGCGCGCGCCAGTGGATGTACGTTTTGCATCTTGTCGGCACAGGCCGTCAGCCCTGCCATCAAATCGGCCACCCGCTCACCGGGCGGGCAAATATAATGCACCCTGGGCGCACGGTTTGGCAATACCTCGCCGACATAGTTTTGCCAGGTGCGAAACCCCTCTTGCGCGTAGCGCGCCTCAACAATCAGATTTTGCAATTGGGTCAGATTGGCCATCTGCAACACAGCGCTGGCACGGTCGCGCCCGGCATTGCGCAACAGCGCCACAAAGCGCTCTTGCCGCTCCGCTGTAGGCTGCTCGCGCTCAATATCATACGAAGAACGGGTTTCCTTGAAGTACAGATAATCAATCGAGCGACGCAACAGTTCCGGCTCAACGGTGCTGCCGATGGCGCTCAATTGCGCAGCATAATCTTCTTGCCAGAACGGTGCCATGTCCGCCGTGTTGCGGATCAGGGGGCAATAGCCGGGTGTGCCGAGCAGGTTGTCGTTGATGCGCCAGCGGACATTTTTTTGCGGCGCGGCCACCACAAAACGGGCCGGATCAAGCACATCAACATAATTGCCACCCGTTACCTGCGGCAAAGGCAGGGTATGGCCGGTAACAAACTCATATAAAAAACCGATCTGGCGCGCATACCTGCCATTCGGTTGCGCCGCGATATAATCAACCACATCCTGCTGCGGCAGATGCGCAAACAACTGACTCAGCAAATTCAGGTTCAAATCGTCATATTTCAGGGCGAAGGCCAGATGCTCAAGCGGGTTCGGGCCGGGCCGGTAGGAGGGTTGGAACAATTCCAGTACCACATCCACCCCGGTCGATGTGCCGACCCGCGAGCGGGTGCTGATGAACGACTGATGCGACGGCGCAGGCACCTGCAAGGCATAGCGTTCAATTAGCCAGGTATAGCCAATCGGCTCCATCTGCTCCGTCCTGAAAACGTATAAAGATCAGGTAGTTTGCCATGAAAACGTGTACGGCTGCATGAAAACGTATAAAAACCGGCCGTTTTGCCTGAAAACGTATAAAGCAAAGACGCCTACCACCGCAAAACCCGAAAAACCGCAGCCAACAGCGCCCAGCCTTACAGTACCTTGCTCATAAAAATACTGTGCGGATCAAGCACATAATCAGCAAACGGCCCGCATGCTTCAAAGCCAGCGCTGGCATACAGCCAGTGCGCGGCATCAAAGCCGGGATGGGTGCCGGTTTCCAGACTCAGGCGCTGGTAGCCGCGCTGTTTCGCCTCTTGCATGATCTGTTGCAAAATCGCGCGCGCCACGCCCTTGCGCACATGGATATTGGCGGTGCGCATCGACTTGATTTCGCCATGCGTAGCATCGAGTTGCTTCAGTGCCCCGCACCCCATGATCTGATCGCCATCCCACGCACTCCACATGGTGATATCCGGCTGGCGCAGGCGGGACAGGTCGAACGCAAACACGCACTCGGCGGGTGACATTTGATGCATGTGCTGCATGTGCTGTTCCAGCAGCGTGGCAATTTGAGGGCTGCTTAAATCGTCAATTCGAATTCGCATGTTGCAATTTCCAGGTATAAATGGGGGTAGTGTAACGGCTTAATAATCGGTTAATCGGTTAATCGGTTGGCCGCTTAGCTGGTAACCTTGGCCCGCGCCCGGCTTTGGCGCGGACGCGGTGCCACTGGCTCGGCTGGGGCGTTCAATTTCTGTAAATACGCAGGCACTTTGGCCGCCACCAGCCGGTTCAGGCTGGCCAACAGCGCTGGCTCAATTTGCGCCAGTGCATATTGCTGTTGCATGGCTTGCCCGGCGCGCAGCAGCACCTGTGCCGCCACTTCGGCATCGGCCTCGGCCCGGTGCGCCGCACTTTTGAAGCGCAGGCCCAAATGGTGCGACAACTCGCCCAGTTTATAGCTTGGCAGGCCGGGGAAAATCCGGCGCGAGAGCTTGACCGAGCAAATCAAATGGCTGTGCGCTGGCTCGCGCTGTAGCTGGCGGCTTTCGGCCAGCAAGAATTTTTCATCGAAACTGGCATTGTGCGCAGCCAGCGCATCGCTGCCAATAAAATCGAGCAAGGCCGGAATCACTTCACGGCACGACGGGGCGCGATCCACCATCGCCTGGCTGATGCCCGTCAGCTCGGTGATGAATGAGGGAATTCGCACACCACAATTGATCAGCGACACAAAGCGCTCGGTGATCTTGCCATCCACCAAGCGCAGTGCCGCGACTTCGGTTACCCGATCACCCATATCGGGCGAGAGGCCGGTGGTTTCAAAGTCAAGCATCACAATCGGCTGGCTGAAGGGGGACATGGTGTGCTTTCCGCAAACGGTGGGGTAAATTAAAACGGGACAAATCAATACGGTTCAAAATCGATCCGGGCTTTTTTCAATTGCTCGCTCATCAGTTTTTTCCATGGCCCATCCGGCACCCAGACTGCGGCAACGCTTTGGTACGCCTGATGCGGATCTTCCTTGCCGATGATGGCGCGGTATAAAAATACCAGCGACGAAGCGCGCATGTTGACCTGACAATGCACCAGCACCTTGCGTGACCCGAGCGAAGTCAACAGCGCAGCAAAGGTTTGAAAGTCTTTTTCGGTCGGGTTGCCAAAGCGTACCGGCAAATTGATGTACAGCAAGCCCTGTTGGGCAATAATCAGCGCTTCGTCGCGTACCGCATCGGGTACGGTTGGCGGTGCCAGATAGATGACGGCTTCAAAACCCTGTGCCGCCAGTTTGCCCAATTGTTCGGCTGAGGGCTGGCCAGCGGTGATCAAATTGGTGTGGATTGGCACCAGATTGGGGGCCAGCGCGGTAGTCGATGCCACGACCGGCGCGGCATTTGCCACAACACTACAAGCCAAAGCAAAACCGGCCAGACAACCGAAGAAACGAACCCGCATTTGCATCACCCACATCATCCAGATCCAGAAATAGGCGTGATTTTAACACAATGTCTGATTCCGCTTGGTTTGCGCCAGCCAGCCCTGCACACTTCATACCACGCATTCGGCATTTGATCCCATGCCCATTGTCGCGCCGCCATGCCCAATGCTACCCTGCGCGCCATTGCTGTCAATAAACCATGCTATTCTGCACCATCATCACGCCATTACGGAGAAGCCCCGCCATGCTATCAATCAAACAACTCAACAAAGTCTATGCCAACGGCGTCCACGCCATCAATAACGTCAGCCTCGATATTCCAAACGGTATGTTCGGCTTGCTCGGGCCAAACGGGGCCGGTAAATCGTCGCTGATGCGCACCATTGCCACCTTGCAGGAACCGGACAGCGGCAGCATCGATTTTCATGGCTTGAATGTATTGCGGGATAAAGAGGGCTTGCGCCGCCAGTTGGGTTACTTGCCGCAGGATTTTGGCGTCTATCCAAAAGTATCGGCAGAAGATTTGTTGAACCACTTTGCCGTCTTGAAAGGCTTGACCCAGCGCGGCGAGCGCAAGGAAGCGGTGGAAGGCTTGTTAAAACAAACCAATTTGTGGGACGCCAGAAAACGTGCGCTGGGTGGCTTTTCCGGCGGCATGCGCCAGCGTTTCGGCATTGCACAAGCGCTGCTCGGCAACCCGAAGCTGGTGATTGTCGATGAACCAACCGCTGGCCTGGACCCGGATGAGCGCAACCGGTTTTTGAATTTGCTGGCCGAAATTGGCGAACAGGTGGTGGTGATTTTATCGACCCATATTGTCGAAGATGTGACTGATTTGTGCCCCCGCATGGCGATGATTGCCAAGGGCTGTGTGCTGGTGCAGGGCGAACCACAAGGGGCGATTGAAACCATGGCCAACAAGGTCTGGCGCAAGCGGATCCATAAAGCGGAATTGGCCGGATATCAGGAACGGCTAACCGTGTTGTCCACCCGCTTGGTCGGCGGCCAGCCGCAAATTGATGTGTATGCCGACAGCGCCCCCGAAACCGGTTTTGTTGCCGTGGAACCGGACTTGGAGAGCGTGTACTTCCTGCAATTGCGCCGCTCGCAAAACCCGGCTGGCAGTGTCGCCCGGCACGCCCAGGCATAAGGGGGGCGCGGCTATGTGGTTTGAATTTTTCAAATTTGATTTACGCTTTCAATTACGCCAGCCCCTGCTATGGGTGTTTGGCCTGTTGCTCGGCCTGATGGCGTTTGGCGCGGCAACCAGTGATGCGGTGCAGGTGGGTGGGGCGATTGGCAATGTCAACCGCAATGCCCCAACCGTGATCGCCCAGTTTTTTTCAGTGTTCAGCGTGCTGTCGATGTTTTTGGTCACGGTGTTTATTGCCGGTGCGGTGTTGCGTGATAGCGAAGTCGGGATTGCCGACATGATTTTCGCCACCCCGATGAAAAAACACGATTATTTGCTCGGGCGCTTTTTGGCCGGGTTTTGCGCCTGCCTGATGATTTTTGTGCTGCTTTCATTGGGCCTGATGCTCGGGCCGATCATGCCGTGGGTCGATTCAGCACGGGTTGGAGCATTTAGCCTGCAACCGTATCTGTGGAGCTTTGGCGTACTGGTGATTCCGAATTTGCTGTTCATCAGTGCCCTGCTGTTGCTGCTTGCCGCCACCACTCGTTCGATCTTGATGGTGTATGTCGGTGTGATTGCGTTTTTTGCCTTGTATGTCGTTTCCGGGGCCTTGATGCGCGATTTGAACAATGAATGGCTCGGGGTCTTGCTCGATCCATTTGGCATGCGCACCCTTGGCCGTATGACGCGCTATTTTTCGGTGGCCGAAGCGAACGCCGGTTTGCCTCCGTTTAGCGGCTTTTTGCTGCTGAACCGGGCGCTGTGGTGTGGCGTTGCGCTGCTGATGGTGGCCGCTACCCTGATTTTGTTCAAGCCGCAACGCGCTGATACTGGGCGCAAGTGGTTTGGCAAACCGGCCCGTCCGGCCCCGGCGGCAGCAATGCAAGCGGCGCCCCTGCACTTGCCGCGCCACATGCCGCACAGCGGCTGGCGCAGTACGCTGGCACAGGCCTGGCAGTGGCTGTGCTTTGATGCCAAGGCGATCTTTACCGGCATTCCATTTATGGTGATGCTGTTGTTGGGCATGGCCAATTTTCTCGGCAGCGCTGCCGCTGGTGCCAGTTTGTTTGGCACGGAAATTTATCCGGTTACCCGGGTCATGCTCGATACCCTGAGCGGCAGCTACAGTTTTCTATTGTTGTTTATTACCGTGTTTTATGCCGGGGAACTGATCTTCAAGGAACGTCAAGCCAAAATTTCCGACGTGATCGATGCCATGCCGATTCCGGACTGGGTGCCGATGGTGGCCAAAACCCTGACCTTGAGCGGGGTGGTGCTGGGCTTTTTGCTGTTGGGCAGCCTCACTTCGATGGGCTTTCAGTTGGCGGATGGTGCGGTGGCACTGGAGCCGATGTTGTATCTCAAAGGCACGCTGGTGATGGCACTGCCGTTCTTTCACATGGCATTGATCGCAATCGTGCTTCAGGTGCTGACCAATAACAAATTCATTGGCTATTTGTTGATGGTGGCGCTGATTTTGTCGAATCTGGTGCTCGACACCCTGCATTTGAACCATAACCTGTACCGGGTCGGCGGCGCACCGGCCATGCCGTATTCGGACATGAACGGTTACGGCCACTTTGGCCTCGGTTGGGGCTGGTTTAATCTGTATTGGTTCCTGTTTGCGTTTGCTTGGCTATTGCTGGCGCAGGCGTTTTGGGTGCGTGGCCTGTCGCACGAGTGGCGCGTGCGGGTACGGCTGGCCGCTGGGCGCTTGAAGGGGCGGCTCGGGTTGGCCTTGGGTATGTGTTTGGCCGGATTTGTCGGGGCTGGCAGTATGATTTTTTACCATACCAATGTGCTCAATCAATACGTGCCGGATGATCAGCTCATGGATTTGCGGGTCGAGTATGAAAAGAAATATCGCCAATACAAGTGGTTGCCGCATCCAAAAATCACCGATGTCAAGGCGGATGTCGAAATTTTCCCGGCAGAACGGCGGGTGCTCATCAATGGCCATTACCTGTTGAAAAACAAGAGCGATGTGGCACAAGATACCTTGCGCCTGCAGATATCGAGTGAAAAAAGTGTCGTCACCGAATGGTTGAACCTGCCGCCGCACAAGGTTCAATTGCAGGATAAGAAATTGGGCTTTTCGATTTTGAAACTGACAGAGCCACTGGCCCCGGGTGCGACGCTGGCGCTCGATTTTAAAGTCAAGGCCAGCAATCCGGGCTTTACCAACAAGGGCACGCCGAATACCATAAACTTCAATGGTACGTTCTTCAACAATGGTGAATTCTTCCCGCAATTTGGCTATAACACTGGCTATGAATTGCTGGATCGGCACGAGCGTAAAAAGCGCGGGCTGGGTGAACCACAACGGATGGCCAAGCTGGAAGACAAACAGGGGCAGCAACGCATGTTTCTTGATAGCGAAGCGGACTGGATCAATTTCGAGACCACCGTTTCCACCAGCAGCGACCAAATTGCGTTGGCCCCCGGTTATTTGCAAAAAACCTGGGAAAAAGACGGGCGACGCTATTTCCATTATCGGATGGACAAACCGATTCTGGCATTTTTCGCTTATCTGTCGGCCAATTGGCAGGTCAAAAAAGACCAATGGAAGGGCTTGCCGATTGAAATTTACCACGATGCCAAGCATCCGCACAATATTGATCGGATGATCGAATCGACCAAGGATTCGCTCGATTACTTCACCACACAATTCTCGCCGTATCAATTCCGGCAGGTGCGGATTTTGGAGTTTCCCGGCTACAGTTCGTTTGCCCAGTCCTTTGCCAACACCATTCCGTATTCGGAATCGATCGGCTTTGTGGCCGACCTGCGCGATCCGGACAAGATCGACTACGTGTACTACGTTACCGCGCATGAAGTGGCGCACCAGTGGTGGGGCCATCAGGTATCCGGTGCGCATGTGCAGGGGGAAACCATGCTGGCTGAATCGCTGTCGCAGTATTCGGCGCTGATGGTGATGGAAAAGAAATATGGCCGCAACAAGATGCGCCAATTCCTGCGCTATGAACTGGATCGTTACCTGCGCAGCCGGGGTGGTGAAGCGATTGAAGAACTGCCGCTGCTGCGGGTGGAAAACCAGCAATACATCCATTACCAAAAGGGCAGTCTGGTGTTTTATCGCTTGCGCGATGAAATTGGCGAAGAACCGCTGAACCGAGCCCTGAAACGCTTTGTGCAAGACAAGGCATTCCAGCAGCCGCCCTATGCCACCAGCCGCGAACTGCTCGATTATATTCGGGCCGAAGCACCAGCCGACAAGCAGGCCCTGATTACCGATTTGTTTGAAAAAATCGTGTTTTATGACAACCGGGTCAGCGAAGCCACGGCCAAGCAGCGGCCAGACGGGCAGTGGGATGTGAGCATGAAACTGCACCTGGCCAAGCGCGAAGCCGATGGCAAGGGCAAGGAAAGCCCCCGCACTTGGGATGAAGCGGTGGAAATTGGGGTATTTTCCCGCGCCAAAGGAGCCAAGGAGCGTGATGAAAAGGTATTGCTGCTGGAAAAGCGCGTGCTGGCTGGTGGTGAATCGAGCCTGACTGTTACCGTTAAGGACAAGCCGTTTGAGGTTGGGGTGGATCCGTACAACAAGATGATTGACCGGGTCTCGAACGATAATCGCAAGGAGGTCAGTATTAAATGAAGCACCGGGCCGGGTTTGGCTTGTGGGCGGTGGTTTTCGCTCTGAAATCATGCCCGGCATTTGCTACTATCCTGTTTTCTTTGCGGGAGGCGGGTGATGTGGCAAACAAGCGGATGGCGCAAGATGGCGCTGGTATTGGTATTGGTGTTGGCGGGGTGTGGTTGGGCGCAGGCGGCAATATCAGCCAATGCGTCAGCCACTGAGCCGACTGGCAAGGCAGGGGCCGTGGCCAGCGCGGTTGCTGCCAGCATTGCCCAGGCCACGCCCGCCGCCCCGCTGGTGGTAGGCGAAACGTTCAATGTGCAATCGGCCATCCTCAACGAAACCCGGCGCATCAACGTCTGGCTACCGCCCGAATACCGCCGCGAACCGGGCCGCAAGTGGCCGGTTTTATACATGCCCGATGGCGGTCTGGAAGAAGATTTTATGCATGTGGCCGGTTTGTTGCAGGTGTTGGCCAGCAATGGTTCGATGCGGCCCTTCATCTTGGTCGGTATCGAAAACACCGTGCGGCGGCGTGATTTGACCGGCCCGACCAACAATGCCGAAGACAAAAAAATGGCCCCTGTGGTGGGTGGCTCCGCCAACTTTCGCCAGTTCTTGCGCCACGAACTGCTACCGCTGATTGAACAGCGTTACCGCCTTGACGGCGAGCGGGCGATTATTGGCGAATCACTGGCCGGTTTATTCGTGCTGGAAACCCTGACGCTTGAGCCGGATTTGTTTGCCAGCTATCTGGCAATCGATCCATCGCTGTGGTGGAACGATGCCAAGCTGTTGCCGCAACTGGCCGATACACTGGCCAAACTGCCGCGTCTTGACAAAAAACTGTATTTTGCCAGCAGTAGCGCCAAAGGCATGGCGGCCGATACCCAAAAACTGGCTGATTTGTTGAGAAAAACCGCCAAGCCGGGCCTACATTGGCAGTACATGCCGTTGCCAGAGGAGAGCCACGCCAGTATTTTTCACCCGGCAGCGCTACAGGGTTTGCGCAGTTTGTTCAAACCGGCAGCCCGCCAGCAGCCCTGAACCGGGGCTGGCATTCCGTCAAGCAAACACCTCGGCAAGCTGTTGTGCGCTCAGCACGCGCTGTAGCCACGTCTCCAGTTGGGCGAGGTCGGCCTGCTCCATGGCGATCATGGCCTGCTCCGGGATGGTGCCGAAGCGTTGGCGCAACAGCATTTGCAATACTGTCACACTCTGTTTCTGCCGCCCTTCTTCGTGCCCCTCTACGCGACCGCCCTCCCACCCCTCGCCAAATGCGGTATCGGTCACGTTTTTCAAATCACGGTAATACTTGAGGCTGGCCTGATACGCGGCACGTTCCTGCGGTTCAAATGCAGTCAGTTCGGCAATTTGAAACAGTTTGGTGAACACCTCCTCCTTGAGTACGTCCGGCAGGCTATCCAATTCGTCCAAATGACGGAACACAAACAGCCATTTGTCTTGCAAGGTAGCCAGCGTTTCCAGTGTTTTGCTGAAATTGGGCAAGGTCAGGTAGATAAAGGTCAGCTTGTCGTAAAACACCTGATTATTTTGGTTTTTCAACTGCACGGTATGGATCACTTCGCCCTTGTCGGCTTCATCAAAAATGAAGTCGAGAATGCCGATTGTGTACACCGCTTGCAAGCGATAATCCCAGTCACCTTTTTGGCCTTGTTCTTGAATTGGAAAAAGTGTGCTGCCCGTATAGGGACGGCGGTTTGGGTCGAGTTGGACTGATGGTGTTTTCGCACTACCAGCACGCGAGACATTCCCGAATTGCTGTCCACTCTGCTGGTATGCAACAAGCGCAAACCGGCACTTGCCGGGCTGGAATTAATATGAGTTACTTCGCCTCTTCATCCACCACCGCATCGCCGATTGCACTGCCGACCGCACTGCCAACATTGACAGCGCCTTTTACCACCGTGGTGGTAACACCCACCGCAGCCGAACCAACCGCCACGCCCACATTCACCGCCGTCGCGGCCACCGACACCACGGCACAGCCGGATAGACTGATGCCAGTTAGGCACAAAACAAGCAAACCCATCTGCAATTTGAGGCCGGATTTGCGTTCGGATTTGAGCCCGCTTTTGAGTTCGCTTTTGAGTTCGCTTTTGAGTTCATTCCGCATGCTGCTCTCCAATGTAATCGGGGATTTAATTCTTGCCCAAACGCGGGTCATTTTGTATTGCTTTCCAATCCATTGCCAACGGTCGGCAGTCGTGACAAGGCTGTTCCTTTAATAACTTCTGAAACGACGCAATCCGATCCGTCGTGGCCGGATGAGAAGAAATCCATGTTGGTATATCGGCCCCCGGCTGTTGCTTTAGTTTTTCAAGAAACGTCACTGTCGCGCTCGGGTTGACTTTAGCTTTGACTAAAGTGTGATAGCCCAAACGGTCGGCTTCGTCCTCGCTGTCGCGGCCATAGGACATCGAGCCAACCTGATGAATAATGATGGCAGTGGCGGCGTTGACATCGCCCAGCACCAGCATCAAGCCCGTCGCCCACGCCACGCTATTGATCATGTTTTTCACGGTATGGCGCTGCTCAATATGCTGCACTTCGTGCGCCAATACCGCTGCTAGTTCATCGGCATTCTCAATCTTTGCCAGCAAGGCCGAATGCACCACGATAATGCCACCGGGGATGGCAAAGGCGTTGACGGTTTTATCCTTTTTTATCAGCCATTGGTATTGGTAGCGCGATCCTTTGGTGAGGCGCTGGCCGATCTGTTCGATGGCACGGACCGCCTCCCCTTGGTCGATGATATCGCCCTCTTGCTTGAGTTGCGCCAGTACCGAGTTGCCCAGTTGCAGTTCTCTGGCCACCGAAATTTGATCCGCAACCCAGCCAACCAACCGTCCATATTGCCACCAGCCCAGCACCAGGCACAGCAAAATGGCCCCGACCAAGCTGCCCACAACAGTCCACACACCGTTGATATAGCGTTTTCGCCCTTGCCACTTTTCAAATTCTGGCCAGAGCGCGGGTGGCGCACCGACCCGTGCCGCTGCAATCTCGTTCTGCGCAATGGACAGTGCCCATTCGTTGTTGGCCTGGTCCCGCCAGTGCAAAAACAGATCGCGGTGCTCAAAGCCGCCGATGGACGAGGTCAGTTGCTTGACCTCAACGTTGACCTCAACATTGGCCTCCTGTCCCTCGACCCGCAAGCATTCGCTGCTGAAATGGGCCTCAACCATGCTACCCGCAATCGGTAGATTTGGCCCGTACAGGGTGGCGCTAAAATTCTTCATGCGTTTTACTGGGCACCGAGATTAGTTTTTGAAAATCGATGCCACGGCAACCACAATGATGATCAGTAAATACAGCTTTCCGGTAAAGCCAGAAGTTTGTCCGCGAACCGCAGCACGCGCCAGTTCCGCACCGAGCCGTTTTTCGGGCAAGGATTGCACCCACACTTTGCCCGGCCCGGTCACGCTGGCATAGAACAAGCCCTCGCCGCCAAAAAAGGCGGTTTTGATTTTGCCTGCGTATTTTATTTCGTAGCTGACCGACTGGTTCAAGGCCACCAAACAACCGCTATCGATGCGTATTGTCTGCTTGGGGGCCAGGGTCATTTCAGTCAGCGCACCGGTGGCGTTGATAAATACCGTGCCCTTGCCGCTAATGCGCTGCATGATAAAGCCTTCACCGCCAAACAGGCCGACACGGATTCTTTTTTGCCATGCCAGTTTGACTTCGATCCCATCTTCGCCCGCCAAATATGCGCCTTTTTGGCAAATGATCGCGCCGCCCATTTCGTTTAAATCCACCGCCAGAATCTTGCAAATACTGGGTGCTGCGAAGGCCACCCGTTGTACCGTATCACTTTGATTGGCATAACGGCTGCTAAATAGTGCCTCACCAGTGAAAGAGCGCTTGACCGCCTTAAAAAAGCGTCCAATGACGCCGAAGGAGGATTGCGAACCATCACCCAGCACGGTTCCCACTTCCAATTGTTCATCCATATACATCATTGCCCCTTGTTCGCCAATTACGGCGGTATTGGGCGGTAATTGCACTTCGACATACTGTAAATCGGAGCCGTTGATTTGGTAACTTATTTTGGTCATGTTTTGCTTATGTGAACAATGGATGGAGGTTGAATGCTTGGGTTGGGGCAGTTAAATATCCTGGCCACAACCGGAAGCGTAAGATAGCATGCTTTTTAGCATACTCTTGTTATTCATTCTCATTTTTTGATTGATTGAGCCTTTCTTCACGCACACACATCTGCAACAAAATCTGCCCGCCGCGTGCGAATGTGGCAAAAACACCTTAACTCGCCCCATATTTTCTTGATATCATTAAATACACCAACCCTTTTAAGGAGAAGATAATGGCAACTTCCCGGATGTTCTTTTTAGGCGCAATTGTCGTGTTGTTGACATTGTGCGGCATACCACGCGCAGGGCAGGCCGCCACGGCGTTGCAATTGACTGGTGGCGATCACCAATACTGTGCTCGCACCACGGCAGGTTCGGTTTTTTGTTGGGGACGTAATAATGTCGGACAATTGGGCAATGGCAACACAAGCAACAGTGCTGTCCCGGTGCAAGTGACGAATCTGCCGCTGCCGGTAACACAAATTAGTGGCGGGCCAAGCCATACCTGCGCCCTGTTGGCGGATGCCTCGGTGCGCTGCTGGGGTGCGAATGCGAACGGCCAGTTGGGCGATGGTAGCTTGACAAATCGCTCAACGCCGGTACTGGTGAACGGGCTGGGTGGCTTTGATGGTGCAATCGCCGTGAGCGCTGGCTATAAGCATTCTTGCGCGCTGTTGGCGAGTGGCCGGATTAAATGCTGGGGTTCCAATGTGGAAGGCCAATTGGGCAATGGCAATAATATTAATTCCACGGCACCGGTGGAGGTGCTCGGCATTGCCAACGCCCGGGTATTGAGCGCCGGTACCAGCCATACCTGCGCAGCGTTGCAAACCGGTACGGTGAAGTGCTGGGGCTACGGCGGCTATGGTCAGTTGGGCAATGGCGCGACTGCCAACAGGAATACCCAGGTTGATGTACTGAATTTGACGGATGTGGACACGCTGGTGACAGGCATCCAGCACACCTGTGCCAAAACCAATGGCGGTGGCGTGAAATGCTGGGGGGACAATTCACGCGGCCAGCTTGGCAATGGCAGTTTTTCCGGTTCAAGCATCCCGGTCGATGTGGTTGGGCTGGCGAGCGGAGTGAGTCAATTGGCCAGCACCAGCGCCAGTTATTCCAACTGCGCCATCCTCGTGGGCGGTGGCGGTAAGTGTTGGGGTGCGAACGGAAATTGGCAATTGGGGAGCGGTGACAATCTCAATAAAAACGTCCCAACAACGATAACCGGCTTGTCCAGCCCGCCACAATTTATCACCATCGGCTGGGCTAATGCTTGTGCCGGTGTCAGCAATGGTGTGCAGTGCCGTGGTACGCTCAATTCATTTGGCGAGCATGGTGCAGGCAATTCCACCAGCGTTACTTTTCCGCAAAATACGGTGGGCTTTGTTGGGGGCGGGCCAGCCTTTAAGCCGGAACCGCTTAGTCCAGTCACATCCAACTCGCCAGTGTACACCTGGAAAGCGGTTCCCGGCGCAACATCTTACCGGTTGCGCATCAATGGCGTCACCACCGCCTACACCGCCGCCGCCGTCAATTGCCCGAACGGGGTCGGTTTATGCACGTTCAAAAGTGGCTATCTGACGCCGGGTGTGTATAGCTGGCAGGTGCAAAGCTTTAATGACTACGGCGATGGGGAATGGAGTGACGTGATCCAGTTCTTGCTATAGCGACCATCATTGAACCGGGCGGCGCGGCATTTCGATGGCAGCCTTCGATTAATGCACCGCCGCCCGGCGTCAGTTTCACAACAGCTTTACCGAGTGGTACACGATTGTTCGTGCCGCAAGATGGCGTTATCCGCTCAGGAGGCCGACTCCGGGCCATAAAAGAAGCCCCCGCAACAAAGAAGGTATCGTTCGATTATGGGTCGGATCGGTAATTTGTTGTTTCTCAGCACACTTTTTGGTTGCACTAAATCTTCTCGGCCAATTATCCGATACGATGACATGATCTACATCGGTTTGATCAGGAGGCGAGTCATGAAATCCGTAATCTGTGCCACAGGACTGGCCTTGATCATGGGGCAAGCTGCCAATGCACAATCCTTCGATGAAGATTTGGCCCAGGCCTTTGGCGACAAGTCGTTTGTCAGTATCGCCACCGGTGCCCGGCAACGCGTGTCGCTGGCCCCAGCCGCCACTACCGTAGTGACCGCAGCCGAGATGCGGGCCATGGGGGCGACCAATCTGGATCAGGTGCTTGAAACCGTGCCGGGCGTACATGTTTCATACTCGTCAATTTTCAATACTCCTGTGTATGTTATTCGCGGAATTCAAAGCCAATTTAATCCCGAAGTATTAATGTTGATTAATGGTACCCCAATTACTGCCTTATATCAGGGTAATCGGGGCTTGGCCATTGGCAGTTTGCCGATTCAAAATATTTCCCGAATTGAAGTGATACGAGGCTCCGGTTCGGCTCTGTATGGTGCCGACGCGTATGCCGGTGTTATCAATATTATTACCAAAACCGCCAGCGAAATTAACGGTACCGAGCTTGAAGCGGGCATCGCATCGCACAGGACACGCCATGTTTCGATGTTGCATGGGGGCAAGTGGCAAGGGGCGGATGTGGTTGCCTGGTTGAGCAAGGGCCAAACCGATGGTGCCAAGCGAAGCATCGAATCCGATGCCGCCAGTGGACTTGATCGGCTATTTGGCAGCCGAACCTCACGTGCTCCCGGTCCGGTCAATTACAATTATCGCGAACACCATGGCGCACTGGATATCAGTCAAGGCAATTGGCATTGGCATATCCACTATTCACGATTTTATGACGTCGGTTCCGGGGCCGGGGTTGCACAGGCGCTTGATCCTGAAGGGCGCAGCGAAAACGCGCGCTTTAACACGGATTTGAGTTATCACACCAAGGATTGGGGTCGCAACTGGGATATTACCCTGCAGGTGCGTTATTTCCAAAACAAGGAGAAATCATACCTGAATTTGTTTCCTGCCGGTGCCCTGAACAATGCTTTTCCCGATGGCATCATTGGCGCGCCGGAAAAAAGCGAGCGGCATTTGGGGTTTTCTGCCTCAGCATTTTATACCGGTTGGAATCAACACCGCTGGCGCTTGGGTGCCGGGGTAGAAAATTATTCGATCTATGATATTCGGGAGCGTAAAAATTTTGATTTCCTGTTCGTGCCCGGCACCGGATTCCTGCTCACGCCATTGCCTTCAGTAATTGAAGCGCGCAGTGACAACATCTATATTGATCCGCATCGGCGCCATTTGAGTTATGCATTTGTTCAGGATGAGTGGTCTTTCGCACCGGACTGGATCTTGACTGGCGGGGTTCGGCATGATCGTTTTTCTGACTTTGGTAGTACCACCAATCCACGTTTTGCCCTGGTCTGGAAGGCTAGCTACAATCTGAGTGCCAAGCTGTTGTATGGCCGTGCCTTCCGTGCCCCATCGTTCGCCGAGCAATATATTAAGAACAACCCGGCAACAACTGGCAACGCGAATATACAACCGGAGAAAATTTCGACGCTCGAAGCCGGACTCAACTGGCAACCACGTTCCGGCTTGCAATTGGGTGCCAACCTGTATCGTTACCAAATTCGTGATCAGATTCGCTATGTGGCCAATGCCGATCCGATTACCGGGTTTACTGCACAAAATCTTGGCGCGCAGCGCGGACATGGGCTGGAACTGGAGGCACAATGGCGGGTTGGCAATAATCTGCAGCTCTCGGGTAATTATTCGTGGCAACGCTCGATTGATGAAACCAGTGATAAAGATGCCGGACTGGCACCGGCCCGGCACGCTTTTTTGCGCAGCAACTGGCAAATTCGCTCCGGTTTAGCGCTTGACACGCGGATTAATTGGGTTGCCGGGCGCAAGCGCGAGCCGACCGATACCCGCCCCGCGCTGGCTGATTACCACACGGTTGATCTGACATTGCAAAAACGTAATGAAAATGATCGCTGGCGCGCCTCGTTATCTTTGTTAAATATTTTCAATGCCGATATTCGCGAACCGAGCTTAAGTCCGGGCCAAATTCCGTTTGATCTGCCTCAGGCGCGCCGCAAGTTTTATTTACAACTGACGTATAAACTGTGATAGATACGATTCGCATCCTGATGCTGGCACGGTTGTTCTGTTTCACCGTGCCAGACAAGACCCGCTTTCTTTTTTGATTAAACAGATTTGGGCTGGCAGAATAAATGATGGCAATCAATAGCGGCGATCAATAGCCGCAATAAGTGGCGGCAACAAGCGGTAGCGGCTACTGGTTCAGGGTTTGCAACAAATCAGCGCGAAATGCGCTGGCATCGGCTGAGACACACACCTGCACCAGATGGCCCTTGTCGGAAATCACGGTCTGGCCGGTGTAATACGGGTCAAAATTCTTGCGCGGCTTGCCATCCCAGCGCTTGGCCGAAAACGCGGGCAGCGGGTTGCCATTGGTTTTGTCGGAATAGCCAACCAGCACGTCAATCGACAGGGTTTGGTAGCGGCAGTACTCAGGGTGCAGCATGACAGCAGCGGTAAACACATCCCAAAAATAGTATTCGCCGGAATCGATAAAGCCGCCGTTCTTATCCAAAATCTGGCTATAAAACTGCCCGGCCGGGGTTTTGGCGGCTTGCTTGAAGTCGGCCATGTCTTGCCGGGTGACCCGTACTTCGTTGGTCGCATCAAGCGGTACCAGCGTGATCGGCACGCCGGAATGGAGCATGATGCGGGTCGCAATCGGGTCAATCATCACGTTCCATTCCGAGGTTTTATTTTTATAGTTATCGGTAAAGCCGGGCACGATAATATTGCCCTTGGCCCACACCGCACCACCCATTACATAGATCCGCCCGATTTTCTGCTTGATCGCCGGACGTTTCAGCAACGCTTGCGCGACATTGGTGGCATTGCCAATTACCACCAGATTGACCTTGGTTTTCGATTTTTGCAGCAAATCAATCAACAACTGGGCGGCATGGCGTGGGTCCGGGCGGCGTGCGCTGACCGGTAGCGGCACATCAAACAAACTGTCGGCCTCCTTGCGCCATTGGGCCGGGAACTCAAAATAACCGTCCATCGGTTCGCTGTCACCACAGGCCACCGGCACGCCCTTTTGCGGGGTGATATCGACCAAATCAACCGCACGTTGCGCCCCCGGAATACAATGCACTTCACCGGCCCCGGTAACGGTGACACCGATCACCTTGGTCTGTTTGTGCTGCAACAGATACAGCATGGCAGCCCAGTCGTCAATCGCCATATCGGTATCGATGATGATCGGCAGGCTCTTTGTGCTCGTGTCAGTTGGGGCGGCATGGAGCGGCAACATGGCGCAGGCGGCCAGGGCCAGAATGAAACCGGATAGGCGGCGGATCGGGTGAAATTTCATGTTGCTATTGCCTTTCGTTAGATTGGATTAATTTGGATTAAATTGAATTCAATGCGGTTGAGTCGATTTGAATCGGGAGCAGGGGCCGGATTATGGTTGCGGCAGTTTCAAACCCGGTTCGGGCATCATATGTCGGGTTTCTTGCCATAAATCCATCCAGCCCGGTGGCCAGTGCAAGCGTGGCCCGGCAAACTCGGGCATGCCGGGCCGAACCGGAATCACCGGCATCTGCAGATTGCCGTTGCTGCGATCAAGACTGTACACATAATCGGGCAGCAAGCTGTCGCACACGCTATCGAACCAGTTGGTGTGATCTTGATCGACGCCCAACGCTTGCGCCAGCCCGACCGGATCAAAACGCGCCAGTGCTGCAATCAATTCTTCGGTATCGGCCCCGGGTGCATCGCCCCAGCCCAGCACCGGGTTGAAGATGTAATCAGCCCCCGAACCATGCCAGCCTTCGCGCCACGGGCGCGCCATCCAGTAGCGTGGCCCGGTAAACAAATGCCAATACCAATGCAGGCCGGATGGCTTGGGCCAGATGTAGAGATACAGCCGCTGGTACCCAGCCCGGTGTAATTGGCGCACCATCGCCATCAGCCGGGCGTGCGGCATGCAATCCGGTGCCGCATGGCGAAAGTGGATCGGTTCGCCATCGGCATGGCGCACATCATCGGCGCGCAGATTCAGATCGAGGATGCGCTTTTCATGGCCAAAGCGTGCCGAAATCCAACCGGTCAACAGATTGACGGTGGTGATCACCCCATAGCCTCGATGGCGATGGAAAATGACGGTTCCGGGGGCAAGTGGTTTCATGATCGGGCGAGGTTGGCTCTGGCTGGCGCGCTGGCAGTGTTGAACTGACGAATAGGTGACAGTGTACCGGTCTTGCCGCGTTTTGCCAAAGTGAATTCACACAAAACCGGCCAGCGTGCCGGGTTCGCGCTATGATCGTGTTTTCTTCAGAGCAGGGGGTAATCATGAGTCTGCATATTCTTGCCACGGGTGGCACTTTCGACAAACACTATGACGAAATCGCAGGAAAACTGAGCTTTGGTGCCTCGTACTTGCCGGTGGTGATACAGCGTACCCGCATGACGGTGCCAGTATCGTTTCACCAATTGCCGCTCAAGGATTCACTCGACATGGAAGACGAAGACCGGCAGCGCATCTTGCAGGCTTGTCAGAATGCCAGCGAAGAAACTGTGGTGGTCATTCACGGCACGGACACCATGCGTGAAACCGGTGAAGTGCTGGGCCGGGCGCAACTGAATAAAACCATTGTGTTGACTGGCGCCATGATTCCATATGAAATTCTTAACTCGGATGCGCTATTTAATTTGGGCTTTGCCTGTGGCGTGGCGCAAACTCTGGCACCCGGGGTATATATCGCGATGAATGGCCAAGTGTTTAACTGGGATCGGGTGGAAAAAAACCGCAGTGCCGGGGTATTTCAAGTGCCTTGAGGCGGCCTCGCGATAGTATGGACGGGCCATACGCCAAATAAGTAAAGCCCTGGGTTGGCATTTTGTTGTTCCCGCGCACGCTTTTTGGTTGCGTTGAATCTTCTCGGCCATCTATCCGATATGATGACACCATGTGCATCCATTTATCAGGAGCCGAGTCATGAAACGCGTAATCTGTGCCACTGGCTTGGCCTTGATCATAGGGCAAGCGGCCAATGCACAAACCTTCGATGAAGATTTGGCCCAGGCCTTTGGTGACAAGGCGTTTGTTAGTATCGCCACCGGTACTCGGCAACGCGTGTCACTGGCCCCGGCCGCAGCGACCGTGATTACCGCAGCCGAGATCCGCGCCATGGGCGCGGCCAATCTGGATCAGGTACTTGAAACCGTGCCAGGCGTACATGTTTCATACTCATCAATTTTAAATACCCCGGTGTATGCCATTCGCGGAATTCAGACCCAGTTTAATCCCGAAGTGTTGATGCTAATTAATGGCACCCCCATTACCGCCCTGTTTCAGGGGAATCGGGGTTTAGCTATTTCCAGTTTTCCGATCCAAAATATTTCTCGCATTGAGGTAATACGCGGCTCCGGGTCGGCCCTGTATGGTGCTGACGCGTATGCGGGTGTTATCAATATCATTACCAAAACCGCCAGCGAGATTAATGGTACCGAGTTTGAAGCGGGCATCGCATCGCACAGGACACGCCAATTTTCGGTGTTGCATGGAGGGAAGTGGCAGGGGGCGGATGTGGTTGCCTGGTTGCGCCAGGGACAAACCGATGGTGCCCGGCGGCACATCGAAATCGATGCTGCCAGTGGGCTTGATCGACTGTTTGACAGCCGAACCTCACGCGCCCCCGGGCCGACCAACTACAATTACCACGAACAGCATGGGTCACTCGATATCAGTAAAGGCAATTGGCATGGGCGTATCCACTATTCCCGATTTTATGACATGGGTTCCGGGGTTGGAGTGGCACAGGCGCTCGACCCGGATGGGGTCAATGAAAACAGCCGCGTTAACTCGGATTTAAGCTACCACACCAAAGATTGGGGACGCAACTGGGATATTACCCTGCAAATGCGTTATTTCCAAAACCGGGAAAAGTCATATATCTTTTTATTTCCCGCTGGTTCATTGGGCAATGCTTTTCCCGATGGCATTATTGGCGCACCGGATAAAAGCGAGCGTCATGTAGGCTTCTCGGCCTCGGCATTTTATACCGGCTGGAATCACCATCGCCTGCGCTTGGGTGCCGGGGTAGAAAAGTATTCTGTTTATAATGTTCGGGAGCTCAAGAATTTTGATTTCTTGTTCGTGCCCGGCTCCGGATTCGTGCTCGCTCCATTGCCTACGGTAATTCAAGCGAACAGTGATCAAATCTTTATTGATCCGCATCGCCGCCATTTGCGTTATGTGTTTGTTCAGGATGAATGGTATTTCGCACCGGACTGGACCTTGACTGCCGGGGTACGGCATGATCGTTTTTCTGATTTTGGCAGTACCACCAATCCACGCTTTGCCCTGGTTTGGAAGGCGAGCTATAACCTCAGTGCCAAGCTGTTGTATGGCCGGGCATTTCGAGCGCCGTCGTTCGCCGAGCAATACATTAAGAACAATCCTGCAACAACCGGTAACCCGAATGTCCAGCCGGAAAGAATTGCGACCCTCGAGGCCGGACTCAACTGGCAACCGCGCCCCGGATTGCAATTGGGGGCCAACCTGTACCGTTACCAAATTCGTGATCAAATCCGCTATGCGGCCAATGCCGATCCCAGCACCGGGTTTACTGCGCAAAATCGGGGTGCGCAACGTGGCCGTGGGCTGGAACTGGAGGCCCAATGGCGGGCTGGGAACAATTTGCAGTTCTCGGGTAATTATGCGTGGCAACGTTCTATTGATGAAACCAGTGGCAAAGATGCCGGACTGGCACCAACCCGGCACGCGTTTTTGCGCAGCAACTGGCAAATTCGTTCTGGTTTGGCACTTGACACGCGTATCAATTGGGTTGCCGGGCGCAAGCGGGAACCGACCGATAGCCGCCCCGCATTGGCTGATTACCGCACGGTTGACCTTGCATTGCAAAAGGGCAATGAAAATGATCGCTGGCGGGCTTCGTTATCTTTGTTAAATATTTTTAATGCTGATATTCGCGAACCAAGCTTAAGTCCGGGCAGCATTCCATTTGATCTGCCCCAGGCACGACGCAAGTTTTATTTACAATTGACCTATAAACTGTGATTTATACGATTCGCCTCCTGTTGCTGGCATGGTTGCTCTGTTTCGCCTTGGTCGGCGATAGCGGCGCGCAATCGCGCACGCCCGTGGCAGTCTTGTTTCCAGATGTTGGTGAGCCATATCGCAGTATTTTCACAAAAATCATCGAGGGTATCGAAGAGCGCAGCAATGGCAAAATAACCAGTATTGCCCTGTCGCCCAATATGAATCTACAGGAATTAGTCGGGCAACTGAAACGGCAAGAGATCAAAACCGTGATCGCGCTCGGGCGTGATGGCATCAAGATCGGCAGCCATCTGGATCATGATTTCAAGGTCATGATCGGCGGTGTCGTAACCACCTCAAGTTTAGATGCCCAACAATGGTTCATTGGCAGTCTGGCCCCGGATCCAGCTCAGTTGTTTATCCGCCTGAAAAACATGCTGCCCCACATCAAAAAAATTCATGTCATTTATGACCCGGGGCAAAGTGGCTGGCTGATCAAGCTGGCCCAGCAGGCGGCCAAAAGCCATGGCATGGAACTGGTGGCGCAAGAAGCCAGTGAAATCAAGGCGGCGATGTTGCTGTATCAAAATGTCTTGAGCCGGGCCGATCCGAAAACCGAAGCCTTGTGGCTGGCACAGGACAAAACCACGGTACAGGATTCGGTGGTCTTGCCGGTTGTGTTGCGCAGTGCATGGAGCAATAATCTGGTGGTTTTTTCCAGCAATATCAACCATGTCAGCCAAGGCGTGTTGTTTGCCATGTATCCGAATAATCTGGAATACGGCAAAAAGCTGGGGCAAATGGCGCAGCAGGCCAATCCAGCGCGTGGCCTGCATCCACTGCGTGAATTGCTGATCGGGGTCAACCGCAGCACCGCCAGCCATTTGGGGGTGAATTTTAGCTTTGCCCAGTTGCAAGAATTTGATTTGGTTCTTCCGGAGCGCTAAGGACATGAAAACATTGCCTGAACTCCTGCGCAAGACCGGCTTGCAACAACAATTGAGCGTTGCCGTCGCTCTCGGTGTGCTATTGGTGGTGCTGTTGTCGTCGATTGCCAGTTCGCTGCAAAGCAGCCGCCAAATCCATCAGGTGTTGCGAATTCAGGGCGAGCGGATTACCGAAAATCTGGCCCGTAGCAGCCAGTTGGCGCTGCTGTACCGGGCCGGCAAACATGTTGAGGGTGCGCTCGATATTACGCTTGGTTTTCCCGATGTGGTGTATGCCGCGGTCCATGAGAATTCGGGCGAGATCGTGGTCAAGCGTTTCAAACAAGCGCTGGGTGAAACGGTGATTCTGCGCCCCGCCAAACCGACACAGGTGGTACTGGAAGCAGAAGATGCTAGCCACTGGTATTTTATTGCACCGGTGGTGCTGGAGGTAAATGCGGCTTCGCCACTGGAGGCCGAGAGCAGCACCAGCCAAACGCTGGGCTATGTGCGGGTGGCGCAAAGCAAAAATACCCTGACCCAAATGGTGGTACAGGTGTTTGCGATCAACTCTGCGATATCGATTTTCTTTGCCATGCTGTTTTTATTCGTGATCCGTTACCTGACCCAGCGCTTGACCCAACCGCTGCAGGAATTGTCCCATACCATGAATCTGGCCCAGTACGGCGATACCAATTTGCTGGCCGATGAAGTGTCCGGCCCGAGCGACATTAGCACCATGGCGCATGCCTTCAATGGCATGATGGCCGCGTTGTGGGAGCGTGAGCAACGTTTTCGCAGCCTGACCGCGCTGTCATCGGACTGGTACTGGGAACAAGATACCGAGGGCCGGTATACGTTTATTTCGGAAGGGTTTAAAGACCTGACCGGCCTGGATGCAACCAGTCTGCTCGGGCTGTCGCAGGAGCAACAGGGGCAACTGCTGACCAATCCGGCCCAGGCCGAATACCATCGCCAGTGTTTGCAGGAACATCGGCCGTTTTACAATCTGGAATGGGAAGTGGTGCAGCCCGATGGTCAAAGCCGTTACGGTTTTACCAGCGGCGAGCCAGTATGGAACAAAGAGGGGGTATTTCTGGGCTATCGCGGGGTCGGCAAGGACAATACCGAGCACAAACGCACCGAACACCGGATCTTGCACCTGAATCAGGAACTCGAACAGCGCGTGCAACAGCGTACCAATGAGCTGGAAGTAGCGAAATCGGCCGCCGAGAGTGCCAATCGGGCCAAATCGATGTTTTTGGCGAATATGTCGCATGAAATCCGTACTCCGTTAAACGCCGTATTGGGCTATTCCCAGTTACTGGCCAGCGACCGGCAATTGGCCCCGGCGCTGCTATCGATTGTGACGCCAATCGAAAAAGCCGGCCATCATCTATTAACGCTGATTAACGATATTCTCGATCTGTCCAAGATCGAAGCCGGTGCCATGGCGCTCGATATCAGCGACTTTGATTTGCGCGGCCTGATGCATGAAATTGCCGGTATGTTCATGCTGCGCTGCAAACAAAAAGCCCTGCACTGGCAACTCGATTGCCCGCTGCCCGATCCGTGCCCCCTGTTGGGTGATCCGGCCAAGCTGCGTCAGGTATTGATCAACTTGCTGGGCAATGCGGTTAAATTTACCGACCAGGGCCAAGTGTGCTTGCGGGTTACCCAACAACAGGAAAATACGTTTTTGTTTGAAGTCATTGATACCGGGTCGGGAATTGCGCCGGAAGATCACACCACCATTTTTCAAGCCTTCCGTCAAACCGATTCGGGCAGCAAAAAGGGCGGCACCGGGCTTGGGCTAGCGATTTCGGCACGTCAGGTCAGCGTGATGGGCGGCACGTTGTTGCTCGATTCGCAGGCCGGGCGCGGAGCGCGCTTTTATTTCAGCCTGGCATTGGAACCGGCCAAACTCAACAGCAGCCATTTCCCGCCACTGTCGCGGGTTGGGCCAGTAAAAAAGGGCCAGCAATACCGGATTCTGGTGGTCGATGACAATCCGGACAACCGCGATATTTTGAGCCGCATGCTGCAAAAAATCGACATTGCCACGATCGAGGCCGAAGATGGTTTCCGTGCGTTGGAAATATTACAACAACAAAGCTTTGACCTGATTTTTATGGATATTCAAATGCCCGGCATGGATGGCTTGGCCACCTTGCGCCGGATTCGCGCCGAATTGCCCGCACCGCATGCCCCCTGCGTGGCGATTACCGCCTCGGTACTGGAACACCAGCGAGAAGAATACCAACAACAGGGGTTTGATGATTTTATTGCCAAGCCATTTCTGTTTGGTACCTTGTGCAGTTGCCTGCAACGGCTACTGGGGGTACAGTTTGATGATTTGGAGTCGCCCGAACCGGCTGATGGCAGTTCTGGCACAGCAAGCGATGGCATCCATTTGCCGGGCGTGGTATTGCCAGCCGCACTGTGGCACGCCTTAAACGACGCCGCCAGTTCAGGCTGGGTGAGCGGCGTGACGGCACAATTACCGCACATTGCGCTACTGGGGAGCGAAGGGGAGGCTCTAGCCGCCCATTTGGCCCAATTTTTGGATCAATATGACATGGATGGCCTGCGCCAGACATTGCAAGGAGTAGTACATGAATAACAGCGAAATGCAAATGACCAGTATTGCCGGGGCCAAAGTGCTGGTCGTGGACGATACGCCGGCCAATATCGGCGTTTTGTTGCGGATCTTGGAAAACGAAGGCTATCAGGTACTGGCGGCCACCTCGGGCGAGGCCGCCCTTAAGATCGTGCATCAAACAACGGTGGATTTAATCGTGCTCGATATCATGATGCCGGGCATGAACGGGCTGGAAACCTGCCGCCATTTAAAATCGCTGCCCGGCACCAGCATGACCCCGGTGGTGTTTATTAGCGCCCTGACCGATACCGTGGATTTGATTGAAGGCTTTCGCGCCGGTGCGGTCGATTACATCCACAAACCGTTTCGCCATGAAGAAGTGTGCATACGGGTGCGCACCCATTTGCAAATGTGCAAATATTACAATGCCTATCGCTTCGAGGCCGAACGTTTCCGGGCGATTGTCAGCAATATGGCCGAAGGCTTGTTACTGATTACGCCCGATGGCAAAATCCGCTCGGCCAATCCGGCCTCGCATAATATGCTGGGCTATCCGCCCGGTGAGTTGACCCGTTGTTCGATTCTCGATTTGCTGGCAGCCCCGTTCAATCTCGAATATGCGACCTATTTTTCGCGCGAAGAACAACCAATTGGGCGGATTGGTGCGCTACCCCATGGGCCACAAGAAGTGGTGTTGCAAACCCGGGGTGGTGACGAACTGAGTCTGGATTTTACCCTGACCAAAATCTTTGCCGAAGAGCAATTGTATCTGGGTTTATTGCACGACATTAGCGCCCACAAACAATCGCACGATGAATTGATGCGCATTGCCTGTACCGACCCTCTGACCAATTGTGCCAACCGGCGTCAGCTTGACAGCTTTTTGCGCCAGGAATGGAACCGTGCCCAGCGCGTGACCGAACCGATTTCATTGGCGATTATCGATGTCGATTTCTTCAAACCGTATAACGACACGCTCGGGCATCAAGCCGGGGATCGCTGTTTGCAGCAGGTGGCAGCGGCAATCCGGGCCACCGTGCGCCGCCCAACCGACTTGGCAGCACGCTTTGGCGGTGAAGAATTTGTATTGGTGTTTGCCGCCACCGATTTGCCCAGTGCCCAGTTTTTGGCCGATAAAGCCCGTTTGGCGATTACTGCCCTGAACCTGCCGCACCCGGCTTCCAGTATCGCTGACCATATTACGGTATCGGTTGGTGTGGCCTGCATGATTCCGAACAAGGACACGCCGATTGCCGATTTGCTCAAGGCCGCCGATGCCGCACTGTATCAGGCCAAGCAGGGCGGGCGCAACCGGGTGGTGTGCGCCACACTGGTTGCACAGGATGTCGAAACCCTTGGCCTGATCGGGGCACCGACGGCTGAATGTTAGCATTGTTAGCATTGTTTGCTACTAACCGCTATTTTTCTTCAGCAACGGTGGCGTGCCCGGGTTGCCATCGCGACAGCACTAACGACCAAGCAGACGCTGCCCGCTGCCTGCGTTATTGCCAAGCTGAAACACACTCACCACGCTCAACAGCTTGTCAGCCTGCTCTTGCAGGCTGTAGGTTGCCGCAGACGCCTGTTCGACCAATGCCGAGTTTTGCTGGGTATTGTTGTCCATCTCGATAATGGCGTGGTTGACTTGTTCAATGCCCGAGGTTTGCTCTTCGCTCGCCACACTAATTTCATTCACAATCGCGGTCACCCGTTCAATGCTTTGCACAATCTCGTGCATGGTTTCACCGGCCTGATTGACCAAACGCGAACCGGCATCAACCTTTTCCACCGAATCACTGATCAGGGTTTTAATTTCCTTGGCCGCCCCGGCGGAACGCTGGGCCAGGTTGCGCACTTCGGCGGCCACCACGGCAAAACCACGGCCTTGCTCCCCGGCGCGGGCCGCTTCCACTGCGGCATTTAACGCCAAAATATTGGTTTGAAACGCAATGCCATCAATCACGCTGATGATATCGACGATTTTTCTCGATGAGGCGTTGATCGAATCCATTGTTTCTACCACCTGCCCCACTACGTTACCGCCCTTGGTGGCAACGGCTGCGGCGGAACTGGCCATCTGGTTCGCTTGCCGGGCATTCTCGGCGTTTTGTTTCACGGTAGCGGTCAACTCTTCCATCGATGACGCAGTTTCTTCGAGCGAACCAGCCTGTGATTCGGTGCGGGATGATAAATCGGCATTGCCCCGGGCAATTTCCGCCGATGCGGTTGCCACCATATCGGTGCCACTGCGCACTTGGCCAACAATGCCGGACAGGCTGTCGCGCATGGTTTTCATGGCAAACAACAGGCTGTGGGTATCGCCGGGCCGGACATCAATCGAGCTGGCCAGATCACCGGCGGCAATCTTGGCGGCAATCGCCGAAGCATACGCTGGCTCGCCACCCAACTGCCCCACCAGACCACGCAATAAAAACCAGCCTACGCCCACCACCGCCAGCAGGGCAATTAGCGCCACCGCAACCAGCACCAGCAAGGCCTGATTGCTGGCATAACGGGCATTGATATTGAAGCTATTTGCCTTGCTTTCAGCGAAGTTTCGAATCCCAACCGCATTTTGGTTGATTTCATTGCGCTTGCCAATTTCCTTGGCATTGACCAGTTTGATCGCGTCATCGAGTTTGCCATTTTTGGCCAAATCAATTACCTGAGTCCGAATCGCCTTCCATTCGTCGTAGGCACCGATCATATTGGTGGCAAGCGCTTTGTCGCCGAGGAAGCGCTCATGTACCAGCTTCATTTGCCCGTCCAGTTCGGCATCAATCCGCTCCAGCGCGGCAAGCTGCTCAGGGCTCGGCGCACGGTTGGCCAGGATTCGATCCATGGTCCGGTATTGCCGCACCAGATTGGCATCGACCCGGGCAATATTCACCGACACCGTAAACGGGTGTCGGTACAGCTTTTCGGTGGTAGAAGCCAAATTGCTCATGGCAATATACGAATACAGGCTAACGATGAGCAAGGCCAGTGTAACCAGGGCCAAGACGCTCGTAAAGCGAGCTTTGAGCGACAAAGAGGATAACTTCATATTAATCCGATCAGTAAAATTTAATGACTACACTCCATTACGAATAGGGATAAATATACCTTGGAGTTACGATTTTTCCCGGTCTTGTGCCGGGAAAGGGCTGAATTTTTATGATTCGGCGTAAAGCCGTTGTATTTCGTGTTGAAGTCTATGGCGCAGGTTGGGTGCCACACTGCGCGTCACAGCTTTTCCGGAGACTATGCATGCAAGATCATGTTGTGCTGAAAGCATCACTCCGGCTTGCTTGAACTTTGCCGCAGAGAAATCATTAGCAAGTTATGAGCCGAATACAGATTTGCGCCGCACACCGGGGGCATTGGGGCATGGCGGCGGGTGTCTTTGGCATAAAATAGATTTTAGTAAAATTCCGTGTTTTACAAAAATCTTTATTCATATTTTGCGCTAACGTCACCGCATTTCTCAAGCAAGCACGATTTTGCCGTGCAAGAGCAAAATTAAATCAATCGGTTGATTGAATTTTTTCAGAAAATAGCGCACAATCGACACTTTCCAACCGCTGCCGGGCCAATTGCGTCCGAAATTTGCCGCTATGTACCCAAACCTGCCTGCTGCCGCCCATTACCAAACACCGGAACACGATGCATTCCGGCGCAGTGTGCGGCGTTTTGTTGAGCAAGAACTGTTGCCGCACATTAATGACTGGGATGAAGCCGAAACCTTCCCGCGTGAGCTGTATCAGCGTGCCGGGGAACTTGGGCTACTCGGTTTGGGGTTTCCCGAGCAATATGGCGGCACGCCCGGTGATTCGTTTTATGGTTTGGTGATGGTGGAAGAACTGACGCGCTGTGGCAGTGGCGGTTTGCTCGCTTCGCTGTTCTCGCACACCATCGGCGCACAGCCGATTGTGGCCGGTGGCTCGGACGCATTGAAACAGCGCGTGCTGCCCGGCATTTTGCGCGGTGAACAAATCAGCGCGCTGGCCATTACCGAACCGGGCGGCGGGTCGGACGTGGCCAATCTGCACCTGACTGCCAAGCGCGATGGCGATTGTTTTGTGTTAAACGGCGAAAAAACCTTTATTACTTCCGGGATTCGGGCCGATTGGCTAACCGTGGCGGCGCGCACCGGTGGCCCCGGCGCGGAGGGCGTTTCTGCGCTGCTGGTGCCGGGCGACACGCCGGGTTTAACTCGTACCCCACTCAAAAAAATGGGCTGGTGGTGTTCCGACACGGCGCACCTGCATTTTGATCAGTGCCGGGTGCCGGTGGAGAACTTGCTCGGCATGGAAAACGCTGGCTTTCTGGTGTTCATGCAAAATTTCAATCAGGAACGGCTCTCGCTCGCAATGCAAGCCTATGGCTTTGCCAAAGTCTGCCTCGAAGAAGCATCGGATTGGGCGGTTAGCCGCACCACCTTTGGCAAACGCTTGACCGGGCATCAGGTAGTGCGGCACAAGCTGGTAGAGATGGCAACCCGGATCGAGGCAACCCGGGCGCTGCTGGAAGACATGACGTACCGGGTACAAACCGGGCAAGCGCCGATTGCCCAGATCTGCATGCTGAAAAATTTCGCCGCCCAAACCATGCAGTACTGCGCCGATGAAGCGGTGCAGATATTGGGCGGCATGGGCTTTATGCGTGGCACCAAAGCGGAACGGATTTACCGCGAAGTCAAAGTCAATACCATTGGCGGCGGGGCGCATGAAGTATTGAATGAACTGGCGGCGCGGCAACTGGGTTGGAGTTGATTAGGGCGGGAATTGATTTGGGCTGGCATTGATTATTTTTTTGGGGAGTATCACGTGTATCAATCGATCTTTCGGCCCGGCCTGTTCGCCGGGCAAACCATCATCGTTACCGGCGGCGGCAGTGGCATTGGCCGCTGCACCGCACATGAATTGGCCTCACTCGGTGCGCGCGTATTGCTGGTTGGCCGCACCCCGGAAAAACTGGACAAGGTGGTGGCCGAGATAAGCGAATCCGGCGGCGTGGCACATGCCTATCCGGGCAATATCCGCGAAGAGGAATTGGTTACCGGCCTGATCGGGCAAATGGTGGCCGAGCACGGGCCGATTCACGGCTTGGTCAACAATGCCGGGGGCCAGTTTCCATCGCTATTGCGTGACATCTCGAAAAAAGGCTTTGAAGCAGTGGTGCAAACCAACCTGACCGGCGGCTTTTTGATGGCGCGCGAAGTATTGAAGCAATCGATGCAAAACCATGGCGGGGCCATCGTCAACATCGTGGCCGATATGTGGGGTTCCATGCCGGGCATGGGTCATTCCGGTGCGGCGCGCGCTGGCATGGTCAGCTTTACCGAAACCGCCGCCTTTGAATGGGCTACCTATGGCGTGCGGGTCAATGCGGTTGCGCCCGGTTATGTGGCATCGAGCGGGCTTGATACCTACCCGCCGCAAGTGAAACAAATGATCATGCAGGCCGGTGCGCAAGTGCCGTTGCAACGCATGGCCAGTGAAGCCGAAGTTTCGGCTGGCATCGTATTTTTACTGTCGGAAGCGGCCAGTTTTATCACCGGCAGCGTGTTGCGAATTGATGGCGGGCGGCCCCAGGTGCGTACCGGCTATCCAATGGATGCACAGCTCAAAACCAACACGTTTGACGGCTTTCATTTGGCCACCGCACCGCAAGTATTGCAAAACCAATAAACCCGACCGGAGAGAGCCATGCCCGTGCTTGAATCACGCATTGTGCCGCAAAGCGAAGCCTTTCAACAAAACCGCGCTGCCTTGCTGGCGCAAATTGCCAACCTGCGCCAATTGGAACAACGCACGCGTGACAAATCGTTTGAATCGAAGCCACGCTTTGAAAAACGCAGCCAGTTGCTGCCGCGCGAGCGTTTGGGTTGTCTGCTCGATCCGGGCGCACCGTTTTTGGAATTGTCCACCCTGGCCGGTTATTGCATGGACAAACCGAACCCGGCCACTTCGATTGCCGGTGGCGGGGTGGTCACCGGTATCGGCTATGTGTCCGGGGTGAGGGTGATGGTGGCGGTGGATGATGCCGGGATCGATGCCGGGGCGATACAGGCCATGAGCGTGGAAAAATTCCAGCGCGCACAGGCGATTGCCCTGCAACAAAAGCTGCCGTTTATCCACCTGGTGGAAAGTGCCGGAGCCAATTTGCTGAACTACAAGGTCGAAACCTTTGTGCTGGGCGGCAGCGGCTTTTATTGGCTGGCGCGCCACTCGGCAGCGGGTTTACCGGTGCTGACCGTGGTGCATGGTTCGTCAACTGCCGGTGGTGCGTATATGCCCGGCTTGTCCGATTATGTGGTGATGGTGCGCAAGAATGCCAAGGCGTTTTTGGCCGGGCCGCCGCTGCTGTTGGCCGCCACCGGGGAAGTGGCAACCGAAGAAGAATTGGGCGGGGCAGAAATGCATGCCAGCACCTCGGGCTTGGCCGAATACTTGGCCGAAGACGATTTCGATGCCCTCCGAATTGCGCGCGACATTATGGCAGCGCTGGATTGGGATCGCGATTTACCGGCCAGCAGTGCTACCGGCCTCGGCGCTGGCGCTGTTGGCGCTGCTAACATCGCTGGCAACATCGCTGGTAACAGCAATGCCGGAACCATCGCCGCACCGCGCTACGATGCCGAACAATTGCTGGGCATCGCCAGTCTGGAACACAAAAAGCCGCTCGACATGCGTGAAGTGATTGCGCGCATTGTTGATGATTCAAACTTTCTCGAATTCAAGCCCGATTTCGGCCCGGCCACGCTAACCGGCCACGCCAGCATTTGCGGCATCAAAATCGGTATTTTGAGCAATAACGGCCCGCTTGACCCGAACGGTGCCAACAAGGCGACCCATTTTATTCAACTCTGTTGTCAGGCCGATGTGCCGCTGCTGTACCTGCAAAACACCACCGGCTATATGGTGGGCAAGGATTCGGAAGCGGCAGGCATGATCAAACACGGCTCGAAAATGATTGCCACCATGTCCAATGCCACGGTGCCACGGATTACGATCCATTGCGGCGCGTCGTTTGGCGCGGGCAATTACGGCATGTCGGGCCGGGGCTTTTACCCGGACTTTTGCTTTACCTGGCCCAATGCCAAAACCGCTGTCATGGGCCCGGAGCAGGCGGCCAATACCATGGCGATTGTGATGGAGGGATCAATGCGGCGCAAGGGGCTGGAAGTCGATCCAAATTCGATTGACGGCATGAAACGCATGGTGGTGGAAACCTTTGAAAGCCAAACCAGTGCCGCTTACACCTCGGCCCGCCTGCTCGATGATGGCGTGATCGATCCGCGCCAAACCCGGCAAGTGCTGGCACTGACCTTTGCCACTTGCCTTGAAGCGCGGGTGCGCAAGTTGCGCCCGGTGCAGTTTGCGGTAGCGCGGCCTTAGCCATGCCATAGGCAGACGAAACAGGGCAACACCAGACCGGAGCCGGGCCAGCGCGTAGCGGCACCAAGCGGCAACCAGCGAATCAGCAATATCAGCAATATCAACAACATCAGCGATATCAAAATTTACGACTATTTCAGGAGCACGCCATGCAATTTACCCACGAACACCGCGAGCTGCAACGCAATCTAAAGCGCTTTATCGACGCCGAAATCAACCCGTTTGTCGATGAATGGGAAGCGGCCGAAATTTTCCCGGCCAAGCAATTATTCAAGAAGATGGGTGAACTTGGCTTTTTGGGCGTATCCAAACCGACCGAATTTGGCGGGCTGGGTTTGGACTACACCTATTCAATCGCCATGGCCGAAACGCTCGGCCACATTGCCTGTGGCGGGGTACCGATGGCAATTGGCGTGCAAACCGACATGGCCACCCCGGCGCTGGCGCGCTTTGGTTCGGACGCGCTGCGTGCCGAATATCTGGCCCCGGCGATTACCGGCGACATGGTGGCCTGTGTTGGCGTCTCCGAGCCGTCGGCTGGCTCGGATGTGGCCAACATCAAAACCACGGCGCGCAAGGATGGCGACGACTACATCATCAACGGCAGCAAAATGTGGATTACCAACAGCTTGCAAGCCGATTGGATGTGCCTGCTGGCCAATACCAGCAACGAAGGCAGCCGCTACATGAACAAAACCCAGATCATCGTGCCGATGAATGCCAAGGGGGTATCGGTCGGGAAAAAGATCAAAAAAATCGGCATGAATTCGTCTGACACCGGCTTGATTTATTTTGATGATGTGCGCGTGCCGCAGCGCAACCGGATCGGTGAAGAGGGACAGGGCTTCATGTACCAGATGCTGCAATTTCAGGAAGAGCGGATGTGGTGCGGCGCGAATGCGGTGCAGGGTTTGACCAATTGCATCAACCAAACCATTGATTACGCGAAAGAGCGGCAAGTGTTTGATATGCGCCTGATCGACAACCAGTGGGTGCACTTCAAGCTGGCTGAACTGAAAACCGAAGTCGAATCGCTGCGTTGCATGGTGTACCGCGCCGGGCAGTTGTATATCGACGGTGAAGACGTGACTGAACTGGCATCGATGGCCAAGCTGAAAGCCGGACGGTTGGCGCGCATCATTCCTGATGCCTGCTTGCAGTTTTGGGGTGGCATGGGTTACACCTGGGAAAACCCGATTTCGCGCTACTTCCGCGATGGCCGCCTGACCTCGATTGGCGGCGGGGCCGATGAAGTGATCCTCGGGATTATTGCCAAATACATGCATATTTTGCCGGGTAAAAAGAAGTCGTGATTTTGTCCTGATTTTGCAGTGAATTTGCTCCGATTTTTTGCCCTGATTTTGCCACCCAAAATTGAGTGATGCCCATGTCTGCTACTGAGTCCACCACTGCCGCCCCTGCTGCGGCGCTGTTTGATACTGTCCTGATCGCCAACCGGGGCGAAATTGCGCTGCGGGTTATGCAAAGCTGTCGCCAGCTTGGTTTGACCACGGTAGCCGTGTATTCGGAAGCCGACCAAAGCGCGACGCACCGCTTTGCTGCGGATCGGGCCATGCCAATTGGTGCGGCTGCGCCCAAGGCGTCGTATCTGAACATTGAGGCGATCATTGGCGCGGCCAAGGCCAGTGGCGCGCAGGCGGTTCACCCCGGGTATGGCTTTTTGGCGGAAAACGCCGACTTTGCCCGGGCCGTGGTCGAAGCTGGCTTGGTTTTCATCGGCCCGCCAGCCGATGCGATCCGCGCCATGGGCAACAAGGCCGGGGCCAAGGCGATTATGCAGCGCGCCGATGTGCCGTGCATTCCCGGCTATCAGGGCCAAGACCAGCGTGATGAATCGTTTATCGAGGCCGCCAACCGGATTGGCTATCCGGTCATGATCAAGGCGGCGGCTGGCGGCGGTGGGCGCGGCATGCGGCAGGTCGATACGGCGGACGCGATGCAAGCCGGTTTGCAATCGGCGCGCTCGGAAGCGCTCAATTCGTTTGGCGATGCGGAATTGATTTTGGAAAAAGCCGTGGTGGAGCCGCGCCATATCGAAATTCAAGTATTTGCCGACTGCCATGGCAATGTGCTGCATTTGGGCGAGCGCGATTGTTCGGTGCAACGACGCCATCAAAAAGTGATTGAAGAAGCGCCGTCGCCGGTGGTGACGCCCGAACTGCGCGCGCAAATGGGTGCGGTAGCGGTGACCGCGACCCGGGCGATTGGCTATGTTGGAGCCGGAACGCTGGAGTTTTTGCTCGATGGTGATGGCAAGTTTTATTTCATGGAGATGAATACCCGGCTGCAAGTTGAGCATGCGGTGACGGAAAGCGTGCTGGGCATAGATTTGGTGGCGTGGCAATTGCAGGTGGCGCAGGGGGCACGCTTGCCCTTGAGCCAGCTTGAGATTGATGCCCGCTTTGCCAGCGGTGGCCATGCGATTGAAGTTAGGCTGTGTGCCGAAGACCCGGCGCAAGCGTTTTTGCCGCAGAGCGGGCGCGTGGTGTATTGGCAAGCGCCGCCGCAGGTGCGCTGCGAACATGCACTGGTTAGCGGCGGGGAAGTCTCGCCGCATTATGATTCGATGCTGGCCAAAATCATCGCCCATGGTGCCACGCGCGACGAAGCACTGCGCAAGCTGGCGCGGGCGCTACAGCAAACCCATTTGTTGGGCATTGCCAGCAACCGCGAATTTTTGGGCCAATGTCTGGCGCACCCGGTGTTTCGCGCCGGGCAAGCCACTACCGGCTTCATCGCCAACCACTTGCCCGCTGCCGCGCGCGAGCAGCCTGCGCCGGATGCTACGACCGTGCAATTGGCGGCGGCACTGGTCGCGTGGCAACGGCAAACCCGGCAACCGCAGCGCTATCCAGCAGAATTGATCGGTTGGGCCAGCAGCAGCGCTTACCCGCACATCAGTCGCTTTGAATTGGATGGTCAAGCGCAGCAATGCGGCGCCGTGTTGCTGGGTGCGAACCGGGGTGAGGTGATACAGGGCAGCACGCGGATCGAGTTTGTGATTAGCGCGGCACAGGCCGGGCCAGCACAGCAACTGGTGCTGGAGTTGGCAGGCGTACCGCACACCGTGCTGTGGCTACCCGGTTATTTTGTGCATGCCGGGCGTGCTTACCGTTTGCAAGATACCGGCCACCTGCCCGCTTCCCGCGCCACCCAAGCCGGTGGTGACGGGCGCGTAACTGCCCCCATGAACGCTCGCGTGGTGAGCGTGGCGGTAGCCAAGGGTGATGTGGTGGGCATTGGCCAAACGCTGTTGGTACTGGAAGCGATGAAAATGGAGCACGCGGTTCTGACGCGCGTGGCCGGGGTGGTGGAAGAGGTGATGGTGCAACCGGGTGGCCAAGTGGGGCCGGGCGCGGTGCTGGTGAGTATTCAAGTTGCGCCGTGACTGCGACAGCGCAAATCCGGTAAACGCTGATCGGCAATATCCCAATCAAAGCTACGCAAGAATCCGGGCAGCCTAAGTCATTGGTAATGGGTGATCGGTAATGGGTAGATAGATCAAGAAAGTAGAACCCACACCCAACTCGGTTTGAATCTCGATTCGCCCCTGATGCTTGTCGATGATCTTCTGGACGATGTCCAAACCCAATCCTGCGCCTTCGCCCGGCGCTCGGGTGGTAAAGAACGGCTCAAAGATACGCCCGCGAATCTCATCAGGATATGCCATGAA
>JACCDS011406668.1_pt1 | contig 39587 bp, 36 predicted proteins | sample 7446441 | NCBI WGS metagenome assembly JACCDS01 (sample SAMN15323445, study PRJNA562643) | freshwater metagenome | isolation source: river surface water | place: USA:Blue River Watershed | collected 2017-08-17
AGTTGGACATTACGAAAGATGGGTGGCCAGTGGCGCAACCCAAGCTTACCAATCGACCTTCTGCCAACACGATGATTTCCTTGCCATCAATCTCGTACAAGTCTACCTGAGGCTTGATATTAATTTGTTGAATGCCTGGAGTTTTCTTAAGGCCTGCAACGTCAATTTCAATATCAAAGTGGCCAATGTTACACACAATCGCTTTGTCCTTCATCGCCTTAAAGTGTGCTCCGCTGATGATGTCTTTGTTTCCAGTAGCAGTTACCACAATGTCAGCTTCCTGGATCGCATCGGCCATCTTACGAACGGCAAAGCCGTCCATGGCTGCCTGAAGCGCACAGATTGGGTCGATTTCGGTCACGATTACGCGTGCACCAGCACCCTTGAGCGATGCGGCAGATCCTTTTCCTACGTCACCGTAGCCAGCGACAACAGCTACTTTTCCAGCCATCATCACGTCAGTTGCGCGACGGATCGCATCTACTAGCGATTCCTTGCAACCGTACTTGTTGTCGAACTTGGACTTGGTTACCGAGTCGTTCACGTTAATCGCAGGCATTGGAAGCGTGCCATTCTTCATGCGCTCGTAGAGGCGGTGTACGCCAGTGGTGGTTTCTTCAGATAGGCCACGTATCCCTGCCACTAAGTCAGGGTATTGGTCTAGGACCATGTTGGTCAAATCACCGCCATCGTCTAGAATCATGTTGAGCGGCTGCTGGCTTTCGCCGAAAAATAGCGTTTGCTCGATGCACCAGTCAAATTCCTCGGCAGTTTGTCCCTTCCAAGCATACACCTGAATGCCTGCAGCAGCGATGGCTGCAGCGGCGTGATCCTGGGTAGAGAATATGTTGCAAGTAGACCAAGTTACCTCAGCACCTAGGGCAACTAGGGTTTCAATCAATACGGCTGTTTGGATAGTCATGTGAAGGCAACCCGCTACACGAGCACCTTTGAGGGGCTGTGAAGGACCGAATTCGGCACGAAGGGCCATCAATCCTGGCATTTCAGCTTCCGCCAAACGAATTTCTTTTCTTCCCCACTCAGCTAGGGAAATGTCTTTTACTTTGTAAGGGATGTAATTGGAAGTGGACATATATTATGAATTGTTAAAAATTTTAAAGGCCTGTCTGCCTAAGGTTTACCTACTTTTGGTAGGATTAACTGCTGAAAGATTTAGCAGCCTTGCACTTTGGCCCCGCAAAGGTATTGGATAAAATTGGGAATCTGAAGTAGAATCAAAAATTAGGGAAGGTAAGCTCTTTGATACCAAAACTCCTTTGCTGTCCCGTAGGTAGCTCTAAAAGCAAATTTCCTGAATCGGTTAATCCAATGATTTTACCTTCTAGCTCCTGCTCACCTACCTTAAAAACGGCCCATTTTTCAATTAAATAGAGATGCTGCAAGTATTCACGGGTAAGAACTGCGTTTTTTCCCTTTTTAAGTGCGATGTAGGCTTGCTCCAAATGCACAATTATAAGTTTAAAAAGTTCTTCCAAAGGGTAGGTATTCCCAGTTATCAAGGAAAGGGAAGTGGCCTGCGGGCTGGCAAATTGGTTTTGATTGACATTAATCCCTATCCCCACTACCGCATAATCCCAACCGCTGCTCCCCACTAGGTTTTCGATCAAGATCCCTCCCATTTTCCCAAATCCAGGAACCACCAAATCATTGGGCCATTTCACCAGAAGCCCCGGGACATATTCCTGAAGGCACCGACGGATGGCATTGGAAATCGCCATGTTTAAAAGAAATTGTTCACTTAAATCCAAAAATTTGGGTTGGAGCACCACCGAAAAAGTCAAGTTCTCTCCCGGTTTAGTTTCCCAAGAATTCCCACGCTGCCCTTTACCACGCGTTTGATGGTTGGTAATAAAAATGCTTCCCTCACCTGCTTCTTTTTGGCGTAAAGCTTGCAGGGCCATATCATTGGTGGAATGACAGTCTGGCAGAAAATGAATATCTTTGCCTAAAAAAAGGGTGTTGGCAAGAATTTTATACATTAGATTATTCTTCGAGATACAAAGGTACTGAAGACGCTATTTAAATCAATCCTATGACAGCACAACAGCTGAGTAAAATCATTGCCAAAGGAATGGAAGAAAAAAAGGCTTCCGACATTTTGGTGATGGATCTCAGGTCAGTAAAAGATACCGTGACCGATTTTTTTGTGATTTGTTCGGGCAATTCGGGCACCCAATTGGATGCAATTTCCAGATCTATCGAAGAGGAAGTTCACAAAGCTGCTGAATCTCCTGCATGGAAAGTAGAAGGGAGATCCAATGGACAATGGATTTTGATGGACTATGTAAATGTGGTCGCCCATATATTTTTATCGGACACCCGAGAATATTATGGTTTGGAAGATTTGTGGGGCGATGCAAAGACCACCCGTATTTCTTAGTAATTCCAATGAACTTTCGAGTAGTAAATCTGTTTTAGCATATAAACAAGTACCCCCTAACTAGCAATGAGCGATAAAAACAAGAATAAAAATTTCACCCCGAAGGTGCCTCAAAAACCAAATTTCCAACTTTGGCTAATTGTAGCCGCGGTGTTGGTGCTAGTGGGCCTTACCTGGATTCAACAGCGCGGTGCGGTATTAGACATTACTCAAAAGCGTTTTGAAGACATTTACACTGCGGGGGATGTCTCCAAGGTGGTTATTGTTCGGAACATGAACCGAGTAGATGTCACCCTCAAACCGGCAGCACTACAAAAGGCCAAATACAAAACTGAGCTAGAGGCCAATTCCAACTTTTTCAATCTTGAAGGTCCTCACTACACACTACAAGTAACTACTGCAGACAAATTTCAAGCTGATTTTCAGGCACTTGAAGAAAAAATGCCTGTAGGATCAGAGAAAATTGGATTTTCCGTTACCAACGAAGAAAACTGGAGTAATTATTTCGGAAGCTTTGGATTTATGATTCTTTTGTTTGTGTTAGTCTGGTTTATGATGCGTCGCATGTCAGGAGCATCAGGTCCAGGTGGACAAATTTTCAATGTAGGCAAATCCAAGGCGCAACTTTTTGATGCTGATAACAAGGTGAAAATCACATTTGACAATGTGGCGGGCCTAGATGAAGCTAAAGTAGAAATTCAAGAAATCGTAGAATTTTTGAAGAACCCTTCCAAATTCACCAAGCTAGGAGGCAAGATTCCAAAGGGAGCCTTGCTCGTAGGCCCTCCAGGTACTGGTAAAACCTTGCTTGCCAAGGCTGTTGCTGGGGAAGCAGGAGTTCCGTTCTTTACCCTCTCAGGTTCGGATTTCGTAGAAATGTTTGTAGGTGTGGGTGCCGCTCGTGTGCGTGACCTATTCAAGCAGGCCAAAGAGAAGGCTCCATGTATCATTTTCATTGATGAAATCGACGCCATCGGTAGATCTAGAGGAAAAGGCCAGATGCCGGGCTCCAACGACGAACGAGAAAATACCCTCAACTCCCTACTCGTAGAGATGGATGGTTTTGGTACAGACTCCGGAGTAATTGTCTTGGCCGCCACCAACCGTCCTGATGTATTGGATAGCGCCTTGCTTCGTGCGGGACGATTTGACCGACAGATCTCCATCGACAAACCAGACATCGTCGGTAGAGAAGCCATTTTTAAAGTTCACTTGAAACACATCAAGACCAATACGGAGGTAGATCCAAAGAAACTGTCTGCACAAACCCCAGGCTTTGCCGGTGCTGAAATTGCCAACGTCTGCAACGAAGCTGCCCTAATCGCGGCTCGAAAAAATAAGGAAGCTGTAGACATGGAAGATTTCCAAGATGCCATTGACCGGGTGATTGGTGGATTGGAAAAGAAAACAAAAATCATCTCTCCAGAAGAGAAAAAAATAGTAGCCTACCACGAGGCAGGCCACGCGGTAGCAGGCTGGTTCCTGGAGCATGCAGATCCCTTGGTGAAGGTATCCATTGTTCCTCGAGGAATTGCAGCGCTTGGCTATGCCCAATACCTTCCTAAGGAGCAGTTTCTCTACCAAACGGAGCAGATGATTGACGAGATGTGCATGACCTTAGGTGGTCGGGCAGCAGAAGAAATCATCTTTGGAAAGATCTCTACTGGTGCCTTGAGCGATTTGGAGCGCATTACCAAAATGGCCTATTCCATGGTATCGGTGTATGGCATGAACGACAAACTAGGCAATGTGTCCTTCTACGATAGCAAGAGTGATGGCTACAAGATGACCAAGCCCTTTTCAGAAGCTACTGCGGAGATCATCGACCAAGAGGTGAGCAAGTTGATCCAGCATGCCTACACCCGAGTGCTAGATTTGTTGCGAAAACATCAGGCGGAACTCGAAATCTTGGCCAAGGAGCTTTTGGAAAAAGAAATTCTATTCCAGGCGGATTTGGAGCGATTGATTGGAAAGCGTCCTTTTGAAAAAGAGACCACCTATCAGGCATTTACCAACAAAAAGGAGTCTGTATTAGTGGAACCTACCCCTGAAGTAGTGGAAGGTACCGAAAAGGAAGAAGTTGCGGAAGCGCTCCCTCCTACTCCTGATGCAGCCGCGGAAGAAGCCAAAACCGAAGCCTAACACGAAAAGCCCCGCAATAAGCGGGGCTTTTCCTTTTTTGAGGGATTGCATCTATCTTTACCGCATGCAAGCCTCCGACCTGAATTTTTCCCTACAGGGAAAAAAGCTGTTCTTCGCCTCCGATTTTCACTTGGGGGCTCCTGACTTTTCATCAAGTAGGGAGCGGCAAGCTCGAATCATCGCTTGGCTAGACTACATCGCTGATGAGGCTGCAGCGATTTTTTTGGTGGGTGATATTTTCGACTTCTGGTTTGAGTACAAACAAGTGATCCCAAAAGGGCAACTTCCCTTTTTAGCGAAGCTCTCCCAACTTCGTGATCGAGGGATTCCCATACTTTTTTTCACCGGCAACCATGACCTATGGATGCGGGATTATTTCACGCAAGAGCTCGGAATCCCCGTGTACACCCATCCCATTGAAATTCAGGTTGAAGGAAAAAAAATCTTAGTAGGCCATGGAGATGGCTTGGGCCCTGGAGACCCCACCTACAAGGTGCTTAAAAAAGTATTTACCAGTTCGATAGCCCAGTGGCTTTTTCGATGGACCCATCCCGATATTGGAATAAGTCTGGCACGTGCCTGGTCTGGCAAAAGCAGAATTAGTAACAGCAGTAAGGATGAACAGCGATTTTTAGGGGCAGATGAATGGCTTTGGGCCTATTGCAAGGAAGTGGAGCAATCGGTACCGCATGACTACTACATCTTTGGACACCGACACCTCCCACTCCAGCTCCCTGTTGGGCAAAGCGCTACCTATTTCAATTTGGGGGAATGGGTAAGCCAAAATACCTATTTGGAAATGAGCGCTGCTGAAACACGTTTGCTGACTTTTTCCAATATTCCTTTCCCTCAAGGCACTAGGTTAGAAAGTAACAGCCATCAGTAACGCTCAGTTAGTGACTCTTTCTGATTTGGTCTCCAATGTAGTTCATGGCCTTGTCGTAGGTTTCAATTCCATGCCCCACATTGGTATAAATTTTCACTTCCTTCAAGGACTTAATTAGTCGTTTGGCATGGTCAACCGATTTCTGAAAAGGGAATAAAAGGTCCTTATCTCCCAGGAGCAAATAGGTTTCCACCTGTACCTTTTCAAGTTCCTTATCCATGTAATACGGCTTTTGCGTTTTATCGATGTATCGAGCAATGGAAAAAACTTCATAATCAATTATCATCTTTTCTGAAATGCTAGAAAGCTGATGATTGGGCTTTGAAAAGACTGCTTGATCCAAAAATTTGGACACATTCTTTTCGGTAGTAACTAGTATTGGCAATAGATTGTAGTAGAGATTTTTGAGCGTAAGGGAAAAGGGTTGCAAGCAACCTGGATTGAGTAAAAATGCGGCCTGAATTCTATCTGGGCTTACAATTCCAAATTTCATGCAAATCAATCCCCCAAAGGAGGCTCCAGCGATGAATGCTTTTTCGATTTTTAACTGGTCAAACACTTCAGTAGCCCAAACACCATAATCCAACGAATTAATGTCGGGTGTTTTCCCTTCACTTAAATTTGGTAGGCCATTGGTTTCCACCAGAAAAATTCTAAATCCTTGGCCAAGATTGTCAAGACCCTTGTCAAAATCCCAGAACAAGGAAGTAGTTCTTGCTCCCGGAAAAATAACTAAAGTATTGGGATGATTTTCGGTTGTTTGATGACCCCAAACCACAGTTTTACCAAGGGAGGTCTGAATTTCATTTCGCTCGTACTTCCTTCCGTTATTTTTTTCCAACTGACCAACCCAACTTTCAAAATAAGCAAGGTCCCCTTTTTCATCTTTGAATTTAGACGTGTTGTGAATTTTCATTTTTTGAGGAATTTCTTAACCTACACTTTTAAAATATAAAAATAGCTCACCGGAATCACCAGTGAGCTATTTTTAGGAATCCTATTTCGAAGATTTTTTCAAGTTCTTCTTTTTGATATGGAAAAGTTAACCAATGGATACGAGTTCGATATCAAAAATCAAGTCTTTACCTGCCAAATCGTGGTTGGCATCTAGCGTGATTTTCTCGTCATCCATGTCTACAACAGTAACCGGCATGGGCTGCCCACCGGGACCTTGTAGGGTCAACTGCAATCCGATTTCTGCCTCGATATGTGGTGGAACTTCTGACAAGGGTACCTCAATCATCATGTCCTCTCGGCGCTCTCCATAGGCCTCTGCCGCAGGAATAGTCACTGTTTTTTTGTCTCCGATCACCATCCCATAGACTGCTGAATCAAAGCCTTTAATCATGTTGCCATCGCCAAGCGTGAAACTTAGTGGTGACCTGGAAACGGAGGAGTCAAAAATACTCCCATCTTCCAATCTTCCGGTGTAATGAACGGCTACAGCATCCCCTTTTTTAGCTGACATTTGATTCAGTTTTAGTGAGCCCCAAAGGTAGGAAAAATGCTCAGGCACCCAAAATCAAAAAAAGTGTCCGATAATCAGATAAAATCGTACATTTTCGGACATATTTACTACACCAAACTAGGTTATGGGGATCCAATCCCTGTTGGCACTATTTTTCTAGGGTAAATCCAAAACAACTCCCATGGAACAGCAACTCGGACGTATACTCATCATCGATGACAACGAAGACTTACTTTTTGCAGCGAAAATGCTATTGAAGAAGCATGCCAAAGAAGTTCATATTGAGAAAGACCCCCGGCGGATCCCATTTTTGATCAACACCCAAAACTTCGATGTGATCCTGTTGGACATGAACTTCCGAGAAGATACTACTTCGGGCAAGGAAGGGTTCTATTGGTTGAGCCAAATTAAAGAGATCGATCCCAATGCTGTCGTCATCTTGATCACCGCTTTTGGAGATGTCGAAATGGCTGTTCAGGCGCTAAAAGAAGGGGCAACCGACTTTATCTTGAAGCCTTGGCAAAATGAAAAGTTGGTGGCTACCCTATCCGCTGCGCTCAAACTCAAGGAGAGCTATACCCAAGTGGACAAGTTGAACAAAAAACAAAAAACCCTCCAAAACGACCTCAAAAAGGACTTCACTGAAATTATTGGCCAGTCGGCCTCCATGAAGAATATTTTTTCCATCATCGACAAGGTAGCCTCCACAGATGCCAATGTCTTGATTTTGGGAGAAAACGGAACGGGAAAAGAGCTCATCGCTCGGGCAATTCACGAACGCTCCTTGCGGAATGAGGATATTTTTGTAGGGGTTGACATGGGATCCATCACAGAATCCTTGTTTGAATCCGAGCTCTTTGGACACAAGCGGGGTGCATTTACAGATGCCAAAGAAGACCGAGCAGGAAGATTTGAAGTAGCAGATCAGGGCACTTTATTTTTGGATGAGATTGGCAATCTTTCCATGCCTTTACAATCCAAACTGCTCACAGTGCTCCAAAAGCGAGAAGTGACCCGCATCGGAACCAACCAATCCATACCAGTAGATATCCGATTGATCTGCGCGACGAATATGCCCGTGCACGACATGGTTGGGGACAATGCTTTCCGGCAAGACCTCTTGTACCGAATCAATACCGTCGAGATCTACCTACCCCCACTTCGGGAGCGACAGGATGACATTCCGCAGCTGGCCAACCATTACTTGAGGCAGTATGCCCAAAAATACCGCAAAAACTTCCAAGGGATACGCCCACAGGCCATGGAACTGCTGCAACGCTACAACTGGCCTGGCAATATTCGAGAGCTGCAGCATGCCATCGAGCGGGCCATCATCATGGCAGATGGAGATGAACTGGATAGTCGGGATTTCTTTTTCCTATCCGCCAAGCCGGCATCTGAAAAAGTGCAACAGAGCAGCACGCTCAATTTAGATGACATGGAGCGCACGACCATTCAGCGAGCCATTGACAAGAACGGTGGAAACATCTCCAAGGCAGCCAAGGAACTGGGACTCACACGCGCTTCGTTGTACAGAAGACTGGAGAAGTATGGATTATAAAGTTGGCTTACTCGGCCGCATCGGCTTACTTACGGCCACCCTCTTTCTGATGGCTTACTCCCTTCTGGGAAACTGGGGGGTCTTTGCGACTTCTCTATTTCTGATAGTGGCAGGGATTCAGCTGATTTTTTTGGTGAAGTATGCGGAGAGCTCCTTCAAAAAAGTTCGTCTATTCCTGAACAACATCAAGCAAGACAAGTACAGCCAGCTTTACCCGGTCAAGTTTGACGGGACAGAAACCGATGACTTGCACATTGAATTTAATGCCATTTTGGCCAAGCTCAAGGAGGACCAGGCGGAGAAGGAGGCCAATTACCAGTATTTCCGCTCCGTATTCAAGCACCTGAGCATTGGTTTGATCACCTTTGGAGAGAATGGAGAGATTCAAATCCTCAATGTGGCCGCCAAGCGCATGCTGCAGGTAGAGGACCTCAAACAAATCCAGGAGGTGGAACACCTCAACAAAGAACTACACCAAGCCATACAGCAACTGCGGACTGGGGGTAGTGAGCTGATCAAGATCGCCCACCCGGACGGGATCATGCAGCTTTCCGTGTATGTGATCGAGCTGCTGATGCGGGGCGAGCGATTCAAACTGGTTTCCCTCCAAAACATCCAATCCGAATTGGAGGAGAAGGAAATGGAGGCTTGGCAAAACTTGGTGAATATCCTAACGCACGAAATCATGAATTCCATTGCCCCGATTTCTTCGCTAGCGGGAACACTCAAGGGGGAGTTGGAACAAAAACAGGAGCAAAAAGAGAGCTTAGCTCCCGCCGATATGGAGGATTTTATGTTAGGAATCCAGACTATCGAAAAGCGCAGCGAGGGCTTGGTGAGCTTTGTATCCGATTTTCGAAGCTTGGCCCATGTGCCAGCACCCAAATTCGGAAGTATCCCCTTGGCTTCACTCTTTGACCAGTTGGAACTCTTGTTGCAGCACCAATTGGAAAGCCAAGGCATTCAGCTCCACAAAGAGCTACAACCGCGGGAATTGGTACTTTTTGGAGATCAAACGCAGATTGAGCAGGTCCTTATCAACCTCATGCATAACGCCATTCAAGCGCTAGAGGACGCTACGAAAAAAGAGATTCACCTCAAGGGATTTATTGACGAGGCGGGAAAGATTATTGTGGAGGTAAGTGATACGGGTAAAGGCATCGAAGAGGAAGCCTTAGGCAAGATTTTTATTCCCTTTTTTACTACCAAACAGAAAGGTTCAGGTATCGGCTTGAGTTTGTCCAAGCAAATCATGCGACGCCACAAGGGCAACATTCAGGTTCGCTCCGAACTCGGCCAAGGAACGACTGTGAAGTTGATATTTAATGGCTAAGCACCCTTGGTGATCCTGAGTCTTCCTTGCAGACCACCAAAATCTGGCAGTGAATCCTTAGGGCTTTCCCTTAAACAAGCGTGTACCCAATTCCGGAAAGCGGTAGAGGGCAACCAACCAGAGAACCGCCTGAATGATGCAAGGAATGAGTACCGACTCCCCATGTTCGAGATGCGTAGCAATCGCTCCCCCCATATAGGCAGCAAGCAAAAGCGTACCTAAAATGCCTGTTCGTGGGAGTATAAAAAGAAGTACCGCTACGATTTCGATGACACCAAGTGCGTAATTGGTAGTTGCATCTAGCCCAAAATTTTCAGCCATTTTCAAGGCTTCGGCATCTGCCATAAACTTACCCACAGCACTTCCTACAAATACGAGTGACACCAAGGTGGTGAGTATCCCGTTAATCCATTTTTTTGACATGAGATGAGTACGATTACGATTTCAAATCTAACAGAATCACTACTTAACTTCTTCCAATTCGGATGTAAAATGGTCAATATTTTTCAATAATTATTTTTTAACAACACAATTTGAATTTTTTATTCATTAATCAAAAAATCAAAACTAAAATTTTTATATTTCTGCCTTATCACCCTTCTTTGAGTCCCATGCATTTACTGAACAAAACACTTCGTCTTCTTGCTTTTCTAATGCCATTACTATTCGCTATGGCATGTTCTGAAGAAGAAACTACACCTACTACTCCTACTACTCCAACATCAGATACCACGGTGCCTGCGGTCTATAAAAAAATCTATGGGGCATCAAGTATCACCAGCGATGGTACCTTCATTACCATAAAAACCAACGGAGTTCCTGACCACAAGAGCCCCTATTTTGCTACTGGAAATAGCCTTTACATCGCCTACTCTGGAACCACTTTTGGAGGGTACAACTTTGCAAAAAATCCAAATTCAATCGTCGAACAGTCCGTGATTTATAAAATTCCAATCAATCCAAAAGCCGCCACCACTAAATCAGCCACACCCTTAGGCCGAATAGGTGTTGCCTTAAACGGGGTTCCTTTTTTCAATCAATATGCAGGTCCCAACAACCAAGAATTGACAGGAGAAATGGCAAGTTTTGATCAGTTTTACGGCCATCCCCAACAATCAGGTGTTTACCATTACCATGTGGAACCGCTTCACTTGACCCAGGTGAAGTCTACCAAATCAGGTTTAATGGGCTTTTTGATGGATGGCTTCCCAGTATATGGCCCTCAAGAAGAGAATGGAACTACCGTGACTAACGCCAGTTTGGATGTGTATCATGGCCATACCCATGCTACTGTAGACTTTCCTTCTGGAATCTACCATTACCATTTTACCACTGTGGCACCGTATTTAAATGGAAATGGGTATTATGGAACCCCAGGTACCATTTCTCAATGATCAAATACCTGCTCATTCTAAGCTTGCTTTGGAGCTGTTCCCCCTCTCCCACCAGCTCTGAAATCGTAGTGGAAAAGAAGTATTTTTCTTCGGGAAAAATCATGGAAATCCGGCATCTCAAAGACGGCATCCGAACGGGATTGCAAACCGCTTACTGGGAAAACGGAAACAAGCGATTTGAGTATACCGCTGCCAACGATACTTACGAAGGGGAGCTAAAGGAATGGGATGAGCAGGGACGATTATTTCACTTGGGCCATTACAAAAATGGGCAAGAAGAAGGGGAGCAAAAAATGTGGCATGCCGATGGAAAGATTAGGTCAAATTTTGTCATCATCAAGGGCAAAAGATATGGATTACTAGGCACCAAAAACTGCATAATCATCGATGAGAAATTTTTTGATAACTAGTATCCTATGGGTGACTTTTGCTTGTTCACAACCCCAAAAGTCTACCATCCCCTTTTACAACAGTCCCGATTTTACACCTTATTTTATCAGCGAAGCGGAAGCCTCCACCCAAATCAGTCATAGAATCAAGCCCTTTGCGTTTTACAATCAGGATAGCATCTTGTTTGACAGCAAATCCTTGGAAGGGAAGGTCTATGTGGCTAATTTCTTTTTCACCCAATGCAACAACATTTGTCCGGACATGACCGCACAATTGAAACGCATCGAAAAAGCTTTTCCAGGCAATCCTCAGGTGGTGCTTTTGTCTTTTTCGGTTACACCCTGGATTGACGATGTAAAAACCTTGCAAAAATTCAGTGAAAAAAATCAAATTTCATCCTCAAATTGGTCCTTGCTTACCGGTTCGAAGGAGGAAATATACACCTTGGCAAGAAAATCATTTTTCGCGGAGGAGTCCATCGGTTACAATAAGGAAACTAAAGAGTTTTTGCATACCGAACATTTCGTCTTAGTGGATCAAAATGGCCGGATCCGAGGAATCTACAACGGCACCATGGCACTAGACGCAGAACAGTGCATTGAAGACATGCAGGCTATTTTAAAAGAGTAATAAGGCCAATTAGTGAGAAAAAGGGCTGCCTGATTGGATGCTTAGTGAGGCTCCCCTTATTTTCATGCGACTCACCTCTTACCACCTCAAAATTTTTAAGCGTTTTCTGTTTTGTTGAAGAGCAACTTAGTCCAGGTGACTTGCGTACAAGACAAGATCAACTAGAAGCTTAGATTTTCTTTAACTACCTAAAAAATATTATTTTTTTATTTTATTTACTTATTTAAAGATATTTTTAACTTATTGTTATAAACACTAAAAAAAATACCATGAACAAAATCCCTATCTTTTTGATTGCCCTATTTTTGATGACAGGCTGTGCCACGATTTTTACAGGCACCAGAGACCGTATCTCGTTTGTCTCTACTCCATCGGGAGCAGTTATTTACAAGGATGGCGTGGAAATCTGCACCACCCCTTGCAACCACAGCATCAAACGAAGTATCACCGATACCGAAGTTGAGTTTAAGTTGGACGGCTACGAAACTCGCCTCATCACGTTAGACAAAGAGCTAAATGTAGTGAGTATCCTCAACCTTGGGAATCTGTTTGGCTGGGGCATCGATGCCCTATCAGGAGCAGTGATGAAGTACGATCGAAGATCCTATGATATCAAGCTCAGCCCGGAAAAGTCAGCTTCAATGCTTCAACCCAATCGCATCGATATTGACACCAAGAGCAATAAAGTAACGCTCACCGTACAGCAATAAGTCGAAAGGAAACTCTAGGAAACAAATGCCCCCAAAAAGTAGATGCTTATTGGGGGCATTTTTGTGCGTTTGTAAACAGGGTTAGCATTAAGGAATTATTTCCCTCAAAAAATCGACCATATCAGGTATTTTATTTTCAACAATATCGTAATCAATTCCAAAGTAATGATGGATTAACTTATCTCGAGTACCAGCCATCTTCTTCCATTCAATTTGAGGATAGTCTGATTTAAACTCTTCATCAATTTTCTTTGCTGCCTCTCCGATAATTTCTAAACTTCTTACTAGTGCTCGGCAAAGGACTTCGTCACTTAGAACTTCATTTTTAGATTTTCCCTGAACATGTTCTATAATGAATTCAGATTCAATCAACATGTGACGAACCAACTCGAAATTAGAGGCTGACATTTTCCACCTCATTTAAAATGTGTGGAGCGATAAACTTACTCAAGGACTGAGGTGTAACTAATTCTACTTTTCTTCCCAATAGTTCCTCGAGAAAAAAAGAGAGCTCCATAAAATTATCAAAGGTCTTTTGCTCAGGGATAAAATCAACAAGCAAATCCACATCACTTGTTTCGGTGAACGTGCCTTTTGAAAAAGAGCCAAACAAGCCCAAATAACAAACCCCATACCCTTTAATCACCTCTTTATTTAAGGTGATTGCAGCCAAGAGTTCTTGTTTGGGGTGGAGTTTATTTCGTCTCATAGATTAAGCTAAATGTAGGTTTTTTCAACAAAAAAACCACCAGAAAGAGCAATTCGAAACCTCGCCCTTCTCAAGTATTCAAGATATACCACTCATTAGTTGAGTCTGAGGATTGAAAAGCTAATGGGCAGCTCTTTTATTTTTTCAACTCAATTCGCTCCCCTTCAGTTGCCACGCCAAAACCGAGATTTTTTACTTGCTCCCGCTCTTGCCCGTCAAAAATTAGGGGATTGGTATGGTTGAAGTGGATAAACTTGACTTTACGTTTTTCGCTCGCCGACAACGAGGAAAATAAAATGATGGTTTCGGAAACAAAAGGATGCGGGATCTCACTCATATTTCGGTTGGGCAGCTCTCCATCCTCGTAAAAAGTAGCATCGAGCAAAGCGACATCCACACGGGCTACCTCGGACCGAATATCCCGATCCCAAAGCGGCCACTTGTCTATGTCCGGGATAAATAGAAGGCTCTTTTCAGCCGTTTCAATTCGAAATCCTACGGTCTCCGAAAACTCATCCCGATGAGGTACTTTCAGCGGTATAACCCGAAGGTCGGTGGCTAATTGAATGGGTATATCCGCTTCCATTAGGATGAGCTTGATGTTACCTAAAGACACCAATTGACTCCAGGGGGCATTGGTTTCGAGGAATTCCTTCATTTTGGGCATCACATACACCGGCATTCCTTGAGCACCCATGGCCTCACGGCCGAGCTGAAGCAAACCGGCATAGTGCCCCATGTGCGCATGGGTGAGAAAAATACCTGAGAGGTTGGAGGAACCAGAAGCCTGTTGGAGTTGCTGCAGCTGGGTAGTGAAATCAGGCGTAGCTTCAAATAGCCAGTTCTGTCCACTTGCTTGATCCGTAAGCCCAAGGCTCACGACCTGTCGCTTCTTTTCTTCACCCCTCCAGTGGCGCTGACAGTGCTCTGAATTGCAGCCCGCCTGCGGATAGCCCCCATCCTGGGCAATACCCAACACGGTGACGTATTGAGACTGCTTCTCCTCAAGCGCCTTGATTTGCGCTGTTGTCAAAATCGGAGCTAGGAAAAAGAGGATGCCGCAGCAAAAATTATAGCTTTTCATAAACAGGCAGTTGGAAACATGAATTAAAAGGAAAACGAATGCTACTATTACGAACTTCAAGAAACCAATCCAGAAACTTAATTCCTTCGTGGATTAGAAGTTCAACTTGACTCCCCCATTGATGACAAATCCATCGACAGGAGCATAGATATCACGAAACTCAGGATTACTCAGGTCACCCGTATAGATCGTGTCAAAACGAGTTTGTCGGGCATCGAGGAAATTTTCAAAATTGATAAACACGGAGAAATGCTCTCCCAAGGCTTTTTCACCCATCAACCCGAAAATCCAATACGACTGTCCTTCCTTTCCATCATTGAGCATTTGGGGAGAAAAGTAATAGGCCTCTAGTCCTATTCTGAAATTCTCATGTTTCTCAAACATCAACACATTGTTGAGCCGGTGTCTGGCCACTAGCGGATAGGGGCTAGTTTGCCCATTGTTTTTCTGCGTCACATCTGCTAGGGTGTAGCCGGTGAAAAGTTTAAAATCCCGGTAATTCCACTTTAGATTCACCTCTACTCCTTGGGTTTGAAAGTTCCCCTCTAGCTGGACAAACTCAAATCCCTTGGCACTTTTTTCCAGCAACAGGGGATTTTGGATTTGCGTGATAAAAAAGAGCGTATTGGCCACCAAAGAAAGTTCCTCCCCCAAAGCCAAGCGGTAGTTGATATCCAAATTGGCACCAGCAGAACGCTCTGACTGAAGCTTCTCATAAGCTATCGGAGCCACCTTGCGAAATTGAATTCTTTCGGTTTCTTCAGTAAAAACCGTCGGTGATTTATAGCCCAATCCTCCACCAATTCTTAAGGTAAGTTCCTCATTGGGGGTGTACAAGACAGATACTTTGGGCAAAGGAAAAAATCCTTCGGTATTCAAATGATCCAAACGGAAGCCCGATTCCAGAGTCAATTTCTCGTTGGCATTCCAGATATTTTGCACAAATGCACCTAGCGTGGTGAGCGAATAATCCAAGGGATTGGAGAGATCTCCCTGGCTTTGCCTAAAGCGATCGGTCCAGAGGTTGAGTCCAGAAATCCAAGAAGAGTTGGATTTGGTCGAGGACCAGCTCAGTTCACTAAAGGAAGACACCTGATTGCCATCGAATTGGTAATCTGGAATTCCGATTGCCCTACTAAATAGGTTCAGGCTATTTTTAAAGGTCAAGGATTGGCTTTCTGCCCATTGAGTCTTGAAAGTCAGCTCAGTGGAAACTCGATTCGTGGTGTTGGCCTCAAAGTAAGGATTAAGAGCCGTTTTTCCTTTAATGTAGTCCAAAGACCCCCCCAATCGGTCCTCCTGGCTGTAGTTGATTCCTGCTACCAAACTCGTGTTGGGATTTAAGTCCCAAAAGAGTTTGGGATTTACCGTAAATCGCTCAAATTCTGGAATGGCCGTCAAGCCAATGCCTGCAGGATCATAGGCAGTCCCTTTGTTGAAGGAGGTGAATACTGTAGTTCCGAATTTCTCCCCTTTGGCAGCATAGAAGGCACTGGCATCGAGACCCCTGGCGGAAGTACCATTGATTAAAAATGACAGCTCGGGTTCTTCCTCAGGTCGCTTGGAAATCAGGTTGACCAAGCCTGCGATGGCTCCTCCCCCATAGAGTGTGGAGGAAGCGCCTTTCACCACCTCCACCTGCGCCAGGTCCAGAGGGGCAATTTGCATCAAACTCAATCCAGAAGAAAACCCGGCATAGAGTGGCAGACCATCTCGAAGCAGCTGGGTATACTTTCCATCCAAACCCTGAATACGGATGCTGGAGTTGTAACTTGTGGCAGAGGTTTGCTGGGTTTGAATACCCGTACTTTCGTTGAGGAGCATTCGAATATCCCCTGGTTTCATATTGCCTTTTTCGGAGAGCTCCTCCCCCGCAATAATTTCTACTCGTGTGGGCACATCTTCAATTACACGGCTGCTCCGATTGGACTGCACCAAAAGAATCTCAAGTTCCTCCTCTTCCTGCTCCAATCTGTAAACAGGCGGTTCTGCAGCTTCTTGCGGAAAGCTGAGGCGAAGGCGAAGGGTTTCATAGCCAAGGTATTGGACAAGAAGTGTGTGAGTGCCATTAGGGATTGCGGCTACGGACACCCAACCATTTTCGTCCGAAGTCCCCCCTAATTCCAGCTGCGGGAAATACAAAGTAGCGCCTTCCAAAGGGTTCCCACTTTCGTTTTCTAAAATTTGGGCTTTAAAAGTAGTTTGTGCAACGGCCAAGGTACTGAGGCACAATGCGAGAACTACTAGACTAAATCGATGCATTGGAATGTGTGTTGGGATTTAGGTAAGCAAAGTAAAAGTTCCAATTGTTAATTTATCCCCGTAGGCAAAGGATAGGAGGCTTTACTATTTCCCAAAACTAACAGCTCTCTGGTTTTTATCTAGTGAAATTGCACTTGTTGTAGGATTGCAGATTCTCAATGCAACTAAACCTTTAGTCCAGAATTCAAAGTGAGTTCAAGAAAGTATACTTCAATAATACTGTGACAAATCCAACGTAGTGCCATTCATTTCTCTGGAAATCTTGGTGATGACTCTTTTGGTTTTTCCATCGTACACTACATCTCCAACATTGCCTACAAAACTCGCAGTCGTGAAGGGGCTGACACCGGAGCAGCATGCACCACTGCCTGGCTGGGAACCTATGCCAATCGACACTGGGATATTTTTTGAGCCAGTTCCTTTGATTTTAAAACTTACACGTTCTGCACTGAATACCGTGGGCTCTGTCTCTGAGGTCACGAAAGAGGATGCAAAGACTACGCTTGTTACAACCAAAAAAGCGACTAGGAAAAGGGAGGTCTTTTTCATGGAGAAAAGATTATGAGTGGGTCTAATGATCACCTAAGCTACTAAAAATGCAACAATCAAACCAAGCCCTCCCCCCAATCTTGTGAAAATCGGGGAGAACTAATTCCAGAGAATCAAAAAATACGTTTCTCTCAGGTTAGTTTTTATCTAACCGTAAAAAGGTAGTGCGAACGATTTATTTCTACCTTTCCGAAAACCCACAATGATCCAAATGATGAGGAGTTGCTTGAGTTCATTCCTAGCAGTTGTTTTTACGGGAGTCTTTTTTTTGCAAGGAAACGAGACGTGTGCACAAGAAGAACTACACGTGCACACTGAGGAGATATCCTTTAGTAGTCTTGGAGTACGCCTTTCGGGAACCCTGTACACACCCAAAATTTCACATGCAGCAGTAGTACTCGTTCACGGCTCTGGCCAGGAGCCTCGGATGCGTGAATTTGCGGCACTATTGGCAGGATCGGGTTGTGCAGTGCTCACGTACGACAAACGCGGCGTTGGGGCCTCCGAAGGTGTATATGCAGGCCCAGAAGTGGGGACCAATAACATCGATTCTGCCAACCTCCACCTCCTGGCGCAAGATGCCCGTGCTGCGGTGAACTTGCTCAAGCAAAAACATCCAAGCCTTCCCATTGGTCTTCTGGGATTTAGTCAGGCAGGATGGATCATTCCCCTTGCTGCCATCGACAATCCCTTGGTGCAATTTATGGTCCTGTTTAGTGGACCCACGGTGACTACCTTGGAGCAACTCAGATTCCAATTCTATACGGCGGGAAGAACCGACTTTTGGGAGCTTCACTCCGAGGCTGATGCAAGAGACCACGTGCAAAACGATCCGGATCGGTTTCAATTTGCCCCTACGGACCCCAAAGAGTCCCTTGCCTCACTATCCATTCCCGGACTTTGGCTATTTGGGGGAAAGGACATCCAAATTCCTGCGAATCTCTGTATCGAACAGCTCCAAGCGCTGAAAGCACAAGGCAAGCCCTATGACTCTACGTTATTTCCCGAGTTAGGGCATCGTACAGGCTTTGCCGGATCCCCCCCAGTAGCGCTTGCCATCGAATGGATCAAAACAAAAAGTTTGGAATAAAACCACCTTTAGAATAAATCTGGGTAGGTCCATTTGTTTTAGTTGATACTTTAATTGTTTCTCTGTTGATGATGATGTAAATCCATCTTATACTCACAAGCCATTTTCTATTCCAATCCAACAGAATTAACATCTGACCAAAATTTTAATTTCAGAAAAGAACTTCCCTTATTTTTGATGCAATGAAAAATTGGATAGGCTTCGGGTTAATTCTTCTGCTTTCACTTCCATCTTTTGGTCAAGGTTCCATTTCTGGCACCCTTAAGGATGTAACTACTCAAGAGGCGCTAGAATTTGTCTCTGTTGCAATTTACAAGGAGAAGGATAGCACCCTACTCGAAGGTAGCATTACTGATAAAGCAGGTACCTATATTTTGCGCGGCCTATCACCTGGCACATATTTTCTTGGCATACGATTTCTAGGTTATAAAACCCTCCGAGTACCATCGGTTCAATTGGCTTTAGGAGAAAACAAGCAGATGGGGACCCTATTCCTTGAACCAGACCTTCAGGACCTCGAAAGTGTAAATGTCCAGGGACAGCGAATTTCTTCAGCTTTTAATCCCGAAAAAATGAGTTTTACAGGAGCAAGCTTTGAAGCAGCTCGGGGAGGAACGGCCACGGATGTTTTAAAAAATCTTCCTGGAGTATCTATTACTTCAGAGGGTAACCTTAACATTCGTGGGAGTTCAGGTTTCGTCGTAATGATCAATAGTAGGCCCATTCAAGGGGATCCTATGCTTGTTTTGAATCAGCTACCTGCCAATAGCATTGAAAAAGTAGAATGGATCTCCTCTCCTTCGGCCCAATACGATGCCGAAGGGAAGTCTGGTATTGTAAACATCACAACTGTGAGTGGAGTTCGAGATGGGGTTTTCTTGCAAGCAAATGTGCGTGGTGGCTTACCTGCAATTGAAGATTACGGCAATGCTTCCGCTCCGCAACGGTATGGAGGAGATTTTAATTTGAATTATCAAAAAAATAAATGGGACCTTGCTTTAGGTGGCAGTTACCAACGTAACGATGTAGCTGGCAAAAGAATTGGAGAAGTGTTTACACAAAAGGTGGATACGCTCACCTATTTTGCTTCTGATGGAGAAAGGAGTATTGACGAAGAAATCTATTCTGGAAGATTTACGCTTAGTTATCTACCCAATTCTTCCCAAACACTGAGTTTGGGATTGTATGCTGGGGTACGGGATCGAATTCGCACCGCAGATATCCTCTATTTTGATAACCATCAGAAATATCCAGGTGGAAGATCACCTGGTTTTAGCTACTTTAATGCCAATAATCAAAATCGAAGAGGTGATTTCATCTTGGGTAGTCTAGACTACACCAAAAAAAATGACAACCAATCTCAACTAAGTACCTCCTTTCTGTATGAATATTCCATGTTGGGTGGCCCCACCCTCAATAGGAATTTAGGGTTTCCAAATTTCACCACCATCTATCAAGAGGAATACAATACCAACGACAACCCACTCCAAGGAATTCGATGGAACTTTGATTACACAAGTAAGCAGCTACCTTTTGGACAAATTCTAGCAGGATACCAATTTCGGTACCTTAACCACTATGGTAATTTTATTTACGAAAGAAAAGATAAGGAATCAGGCACTTACGAACTTATCCCTGAATTTTCTAGTGAAGTTAATCTCAATCGACTTATTCATGCTGCCTACGTGCAGTGGAATAAAAAAGTTAAAAAATGGTCCTATGCTTCAGGAATTCGATTTGAATACATGAACAGGGATTTCCAACTTCAAGACAAATCCAACTTTATAGATTCCACTTATTCCTATGCTTATTTTAGGCCTTTCTTCTCGGGGAACGTTTCTTATAGCTCCTCTGAAGATCTGACTTGGAAATTTAATTTCACGCAACGTGTCGAAAGAGAGACCACCTTCAAAATGAACCCTTTCCCCGAGCGGGAACACAGTGAAACCCTAGAGCAAGGGGATCCAACCGTACTTCCTGAGTTTATCAATACTGCAGAAATAGGGATAATCAAGACTTGGGAAGCCAATAGCCTTTTTATAACCGCCTATTACAATAGAATAAAAAACCTAGTGAATCGGGTCAATACAGTCTACAACGATAGCATTCTGAATCGAATTTATTCCAATGTAGGCACAGGACAATCTTGGGGATTGGAACTCGGTACTGATATTTTTCTAAGTGAAAAATGGAAAACCTATCTGGGAGGGACAGTTTACCGCTACACCATTGATGGTACATTTGACCAAAAGCCAGTAAACCAAGCTGCTTGGGTCAATTCTGTTAATTTGAATAGCACTTATACTATTTCCCCCTCCTTCAGCTCCCAATTTAGCTTTTCTTATTTATCTCCGAGAGTTACTGCTCAAGGGGAGGATAGTAGATTTTACCAGCCCTCTCTATCATTCAAAAAATCATTTCTTGAAGGCCAGTTAGCGGTACAAATTCTCTGGCAAAATATCGATTTGGGTCTTCTACAATCGAATGAGCAACGAATAACCACCCAGAGACTTGGGGAGTTTTATACCAGTACCAACTACATTTATGAAGTCGATGTAGTCACCTTCAATATTTCTTATATCCTCAACAAAGGGAAAAATAGCAGCAAGTTTATAAAGTCAGAATTTGGAGAGAAGGAATTCTAATAGCCTAAAAATGACCCACTTTTTAATACTCATCTAGGGTTGGGAATCGGGTTTGAAGGACTATTTCTCGGTTTTTGGTACAACTTAAATTTCTTAAAGAGATAATATCGCGTCTCATTTATATAATGTGATTCTCCGCAAATATGCCATTGACTCAGGATAGGTCTATTAAACCTTGCGGATAATTGCTCACTGTAGGCAGTGCACGGTCCACAGCTCACTTAATTGAACTTTACACCTTATATCCTTTGGTTAGTAGTTTAATGGCGGATAATCATAAAAACTATTCTCTTCCGTCTAATAGATTACCCAGTCCTCCTAAAATACTACCTTCTTCTTTTCTTGTGGAGCTACCATATTGCATAATTCGTCCTGCAAGTCTGCTGATCGGAAGTGATTGCAGCCACACTTTTCCTGGTCCTCGCAATACCGCTAAGAATAACCCTTCTCCACCAAACATAAAGTTCTTTATTCCCCTTACCATTTCGATGTCAAAATCAACTCCTGCAGAGTAGGCTACCACACATCCTGTATCAACCTTAAGCACTTCACCAGGCTGCAACTCCTTTTCCACGATGTATCCTCCCGCATGGGCAAAGGCAAGTCCATCACCCTCGAGCTTCTGCATGATAAATCCCTCCCCGCCAAAGATGCCTGTACCCAATTTCCGTTGAAGTTCAATGCCAATACTTACTCCTTTGGCAGCACATAAAAAAGCATCTTTCTGTGCGATAATTTTTCCTCCCAATTGCTTTAGGTCGAAAACGATGATTTTTCCGGTATAGGCAGAGGCAAAGCTTACCTTCTTTTTTCCTTGGCCTACATTGGTAAAGGCAGTCATGAACAAACTTTCACCTACCAGTAATCGCTTTCCTGCACTAAACAATTTCCCCATAAATCCACCAGACTGCTCTTGGCTTCCATCGCCAAAAATCGTTTGCATTTCAATGCCACTTTCCATCATCATAAAAGCACCGCTTTCTGCGATGGCAGTTTCATTTGGATCTAACTCAATTTCAACAAATTGGAGTTCTTCTCCGTAGATTTTGTAATCAATTTCGTGGTTGCTAATCATGATGATTTCTTTTGAGTGAATAACTAGTTTCTAATTTAAAAAAAGGAGCCGAATAGTAAGTTGAACTCTTGGTGATTTATAGGAACTAAACCTTCAGAAAAGGAGAGCTTTTTGATCCAATCAAACCCATAGCTGTTCTTTTTCCAACACAATCCTTCACTGAGATGCATTCCCTTATTTTTATAGTTTTTAGCAATTTTCTTGCGATTGGATTTAAATCATTAAAGCGCCCTTACCCGGATATTTCTAAAGTATACTTTTTGTCCATGGTGTTGAAACATAAGGTGCCCCTCCTTATCTGAGTGGAAATTAGGGTTTTCTTTAAACTTGCTTCCAGACAACAGGGAATCCATTGCTGGGCTGCCTATCCTGAATTCCAACACTTTAACCCCATTGAGCCAATGCACTACATGACCTGATTTGTGCGAAAGGACAGCCTTATTGAATTCCCTTATTGGTTTAAGCTTTTTGTTTTTTGGAATGATTAAGTCATACAAGGCACCTGCGGATCGGATGGCGGTGGTATCGTAAAAGTAGGTGTCCTCCAAAATCTGAATTTCAAAATTATCCATCCAATTTGGGCTATTGCCGTTACCTGCCTCCATCGAAAGGTTTTCTTGCATGTGAAAAAATACTCCAGAATTCGCTGCCGTATCTACTGCCCACTCGTATTCGAGTTCAAAATCCTTGTATCTTTTTTTGGTAATCAAATCCCTATTCAAAGTGTCTGGGTTGGTCATCAAGATTCCATTTTCTACAATCCAAACCCCCTGAGGAAAATCATTTATTCCATAACCTCGAAATGCATCTGTAGATGAGCCATCAAATAGGACTTCCCATTCCTTTTCAGCTAGCACATAGGCCTCTTTTTTGGATGGATTGCAGGCTAAACACAGCATTGAAACCAATGCAATCGTAAGGAATTTACATGCATTTAAATTGGATGGTGACAAGTGAAATGGGCTCATTGTATTTTAAACGATTTATAAAACTGATTCCAAAGGTTGTTTCCTAACCCTAAAAGCGCGGCTATTTGCATTAATTGCTCCAATTGAATCTGATTCAATTTCAACAAATTGAAGTTCTTTACGATTGGTTTTGTAACCAATATCTTAGCAACCTATCCTAATTTTTTTGAATCAGTGAATTTATTTCTAATTTAAGAAAAGGAGCTGATTTCAACGTAAAAACTGATCCATGAAAAGAAATATACTACTGCTGACCCTTTGTTTCTTTCTCTCTTTTTCGAGCCTTTTTGCACAGGATAAACCTGCAGAAACCCTACCGAACATCGTTTGGATTGTGTGCGAGGACTTGTCTCCACATTTGGGTTCTTACGGAGAAAAGGTGGCCAAAACTCCCATTTTGGATCAATTAGCCAAAGAATCAGTGCGCTATACACAAGCTTACTCAACCGCCGGCGTTTGTGCTCCAAGTCGCTCTGCGCTGATTACGGGTAATTATCAAACTTCCATTGGCAGTCATAACATGCGAACCTTAGGAACTTCAGCTTCGCCCTCGAGTGATTATCCTATAGGCCTAAACCCCTATTCAGCTGTAATTCCCGAAGGGGTGAAATGCTTTCCAGAGTATTTACGAATTGCCGGCTATTATTGTACAAATAATGCCAAAGAAGATTATCAATTTGTGGCTCCTGTCACGGCCTGGGATGAAAGTAGCAAAAAGGCGCATTGGAGGAATCGTCCGGATAAAACCCAACCCTTTTTCTCGGTATTTAACCTGGAAACCACACATGAATCTCAAGTTTGGGCTAGAGATAAAGAACCGTTATTAGTGGATCCTAAGACGGTGGAAGTACCTCCTTACTACCCAGATGATAGCATAAGTCGGCAGGTCATTGCACGATTTTTATCCAATGTGATGGTGATGGACAAGCAAGTGGGGGAAATCATTCAGCAACTGAAAGATGATGGACTTTACGACAATACAATTTTGTTTTTTTACAGTGACCACGGCGATGGCTTACCCTTTGTAAAACGCGAATTGCATCACCGAGGCCTTAAAGTACCCTTGTTGATTAAGGCACCTTTTTTACCCAAGGGAACGACAGATGATCAACTTGTAAGTTTTGTAGATTTTGGCCCCACCATCCTTTCTCTAGCAGGTATTCCAATCCCAAAAACCATGCAAGGGCAAGCATTTTTAGGAACCCAACAAGCAGAGTCCAAACGGAAGTACATCTTTGCCGCACGAGACAGGATGGATTCAGAATATGACCGAGTGCGGTCGGTCAGCGATGGCAGATTTAACTATTTGCGCAATTACATGCCTGAAAAACCGTACTATCAGAACATCAACTACCGATTGAAAAATCCATTGATGGCAAATTTGCTGACACTCAAAAAAGGTGGGCATTTAAATCAGAAACAGCTGCTGTGGTTCCGTCCAAATAAGGTGGAGGAAGAGTTATTTGACACTCAAAATGATCCCTATGAATTTGAGAATCTAGCCTCCAATCCTGAGTATGCCTCTAAACTGGCAGAACTGCGGGAAGAGCACGAAAAATGGACAAAGAACTTTGGGGATTTGGGAGCAGTCAATGAAATTGAATTGGTTAAAAATTGGTGGGGTGGCCAAGCTGAAGCTCCTAAAACAGCCGAGCCAGAAATCCGGATGGAAGGAGGCTATGTAACCATTTCTTGCCAAACAGCTGGTGCCTCGATCGGCTATCGGACCGATACACAACAAGCTTGGAAAGTATATACAGAACCTTTCCTTGCGAAACCTGGAGAGAAAATTTTCGTGACCGCACAACGAATCGGTTACCAAGCTTCCTCCAAAATTGAAGCGTTTTAAACCAATGTCCTGGGCAAGAATTCTCGGAGAAAAAGAGGTGGTGAAAATGTAAAAGACGCGCCTTCAAGAGGAAGTTGGAGAAGATCGTTGAGATAAAAAAGAAGGCCGGCTATTTACTGCTCACGTTTATTACAAAAATGTCTATTTTTGATTATGACCCTTACGTTTCTACTATTCCTCCTATTAATCATTTGGAGTATTCCAAGCACGCATTATCGGAGTAAGTTTCGAAAAATTGTATACCAAACTGAGGATTGGAAAATTAACATTAAGCCCCTTTTCAAAAAGGAAATACTCGCTTTATTCGGCAATATGTATCCTGAGAATACGGATTACCTCAAAACGAGAAATTTCTACCGCATCTATTTAACGGTTTATCTGGCTTTATTCCTCATTTACAACTTGGTCAAAAGCTTGAGTTAGCAATCTCCACTTTGAAGGCCCATTAGAAATTCTTGAACTCTCATGAAGCAAGCAGCACTTAATCTATTTTTTGCATTAATCGCATTTATCCTAGTGTATGGCATTGCGCTGTTGACTGGACTGCCAGTGATACAGGAGGCTGTATTAGTTGCCTTTATCATCCAATGGATTTGTTTTATTCCTGCTTACTTTTTTCAAACAGAAAAATTTTATGACCTCGCGGGAAGTTGTACCTACTTATTTATGGTAGGTTATGTAAGCTTCACTAGTTATTCATCACTCCATCTCAATACAGGGAGCATTCTATTGGCCTCCTGCATATCACTCTGGGCCATCCGCTTGGGCACCTTCTTATTTCTAAGAATTCATCGAGCTAAAGAAGATAAAAGATTTAAAGACATTAAGCCTGCTGCCACTCGATTTTTCATGGCATGGACGCTACAAGGGATGTGGGTTTGTTTATGTTCCATGTGCGCATTGACAGCCATCGCAAGCCAAAATGGGGTACTTCAAAATGGCTTTTTTTATGGTGGATTGCTGGTATTTAGTATTGGATTCAGCATAGAAATTAGTGCAGACTGGCAAAAATCGAACTTCCGAAAAAACCCTGAAAATAAGGAGCTGTTTATTACATCTGGCCTTTGGAAGTACGCAAGGCACCCAAACTACTTTGGGGAAATCGTCTTATGGACAGGGATTTCTTTAATGTCATTTTCCTCCCTACACAATTGGCAGTATGTCACATTAATCTCTCCACTATTCACGTACCTTCTACTAGTTTACATCAGTGGTGTACGGATTTTGGAAGCTTCAGGAATAGAAAAATGGGGGCACTTAGAATCCTACCAACAATACATTCGTTCCACCCCTTCCCTAGTTCCATTTTCTAACCTGATAAAAAACAAGAAACTTTCGGGAAGCTGAAGATATATTTCGGCTTAAAGATTCAAAACCTAACTTTAGCCAATCCCGAGAAATCCACCCTTTAAAAGAGGGATTACAGCTTCAATTAAAGCATTAGCTTCTTGAGTTTGACAGCTTTGAATCCAACCACGTGAAAGCATCCTCTTGCATCTTCAGGTCAAACCGATGCGTCCCAGGATAGAACTCAGATTTGTATTCGGATTCCGCACCTGCTTTTTTATAGATATCCGCAAGCATGCGATCGGCTCGTTGCACTTCAGAAAGCGTGAAGAGTTGATCGTGTTCGGCATTCTGCACAAAGATTGGCAACGGTACCCGTAACCCGAGAATTTCAGGATAGTCTAGGTCTCGCATAAATCCTGGCGGATAGATCATCCAAGTGTGCGTGTAGCTTTTGTTGAGACAAAGGTCTCGCCAAGTGGTCATCATTCCGACACAACAAGCGGCGGCGATGCGGTCGTCCAAGCCGGCTAAAAAAAGCGTGCGCAAGCCACCACTTGACAGCCCACAGCAACCGATACGGCTGACATCCACATCCTCACGAGAGCAGAGGTAATCGAGGGCTCGCTGATCATCTGCCACCACGACACCAGGCATTGTGGTACCTGCGCACAGCAGACTTTTAGCGACATCGTGTTCATGTTGGCTCGCCCAACGGTTGTAAGCCACGATATCTAACTCATGGTCTGGGTTTCCTTCCACCAACAAACCGCGCATGATTCGAGGAACCTGTGACAAACGAATCCTCCTGCTTCCAAAAAGAAAAGCATCTGGCACGAGAACGGCATAACCACGACGTGCCATCTGATTAGCCCACCAGACGCCTTCATAATATTCGTCTACGTGTTGCTTGATGAGTGGATCCACTTCACTGCTAGCTCGGCTAATCTTTTGGTGTCCAAAATATTTTTTCCCTGAGTGATCGTGCAGCGCAAGGATCGCCGGCAATTTACCTTTCGCGTTGCTGGGCTTGAGAAACATCGCCTTCGTCGGCGGGCCGTAGGGCAACTCCCACTGCAAGTGTTGAATGGTCAACCCTTCAAATTCCACTTGTTCCAATACCTGAGCTTTGGGGACTCCGCCTGAGTCGGGCATCGCTAGGCAGTCAAGTAGTCGCAACCTTGCTTTTTTTCGCCAACTGTCAATTCCACCAGGGTTGAACTCATCTCGCAGAAACGAAAGTTTCGCAGGGGCATCCGCTAGCATTTTCTTCGCCCAAGGTCCATACTCTCCAAGCACATTTTCGAACGCGATGGGTTGGAATGGATTCGATTGTGCTTGGGCTGGAGTGGCTACAAGTTCAGGTAGGGTGCCGCTGAGGGCGATGCCCCCTGCTGTGACTATGCCTGCGTGTTGGAAAAAATCTCGGCGCGTGATTTTGCTCATAACAATAAAAATTAATGGTTATTGCTACTGTAATATAAAAAACTTCTGAATTTAAAGTGCCCCCAATAAGTGTCTAACTTTTTGGGGGCACATCACGCGGCACAGGGCTTGCCTTTCAGGTACTCCTAGAACCTTCAGCAATCCCAATTTTTAGGAAGAAGTTACCCTCCCGTCAATTTGATTTCATAACTCCCGGTAAGAGCAGCAACTCTTGCTCCCGGTGGAACGGGGACGGAGAAAACCAAAATAAGATCCTGTCCATTCTTGGTGAAGGAAATATCTACCTGAGAGGCAGGCTTGCTGCCCGTAAGTCGGATTTTGTCAAAGTTGGTGCCTACAAATTCCCAGTTGCCACTAGCTTCAAACAAATCCGTAGCACCAGAAGTAGTATACGACTTGGCCTTTCCATCCAGTCGAATCGTCAGCCCAGGATAAAACTGAGTTTCGTCGACTTGATTTCGTTTTACGTAACCTGTTGTGCCCAACGTATAGTTGGTACCGAGGTCTCCGCTCAACTTTTCGAGTGCCACCTCTTCAGGTGTTTTTGGATCTTCTCCACAAGAGGCGAGTAATCCAAGGCAAAGGAATAGGAAAGGAATAAATTTTTTCATGGCTTAGTGGATTACAGTGAATTTGATTAGGTGTAGCGTGTCACGTGTGCTTAATCGTAGGAAATACATTCCTGGGGTAAGCGATTGGGTCGAGAAGCCGAGCAAGCCATTGCCGCCATCTTCAAGGCTCAGCTCTCCAATGACTTTGCCAGAGGCATTTACCAAGGAACTACTACGGATAGTGCTCGCATTAACTCCCTCAGCAAACTCGAGGTAGAGGTAGTCACTCACTGGGTTAGGGTAAGCCCTCAAGAAATTGGCATCCTTAGGTCGCTCAGGTGAAGCGAGAACAATGTCTACTCGAACGGTCACTTCCGTGCTACTGGTATTTCCGCTGGCATCAGTGATCGTATAAGTAACCTTGTTGTCTCCCCCTTCGGTACGGGTAAACTCTGTTTTGGATAGGGATCGTGACTTGATGCTGCAGTTGTCACTGCTGCCCTCGTCGATATCCTCCCACTTGAGTGTAGCCTTTCCTTGGGTATCTAGCTTGATGGTAAAACTACTTTTTGCTTTAAGTATAGGTTTGATGTCGTCCACCACCGTGATGGTCACTTCGGCCGTGGAGGTGTTTCCAGAGGCATCCTTTATGGTGTAGATGATTTTACTTGTACCTAGGTCGGCACAGGTGAAGGCAGATTTGGAGAGTAGCTTGTCTTTGATAGCACAGTTATCTGTACTGCCCTCATCGAGATCTTCCCACTTCAAACTGCCTTTCCCTTCAGCATCCAACTTGATGGTGAAGCTAGTTTTTGATTTTAGGACAGGTTTGATCTCATCGACTACGTTGATAGTTGCTGTAGCAGTCGTCGTGTTTCCAGCAGCATCTTTCGCAGTATAGGTGATTGTGTTCGATCCTAGATTCGCACAGGTAAAGGTGGATTGGGAAATGGTACTTTCGGTAATGCCTACATTATCCGTAGAGCCATTGTCAAGGCTTGACGCTACAAGAACAGCAGAACCAGTAGCTGAGAGAGCAAGCGTGTAAGGATTTTTCAGCACCAAGACAGGAGCCTGTGTATCTGGGAGGATGTTTGTGGTGGTCTCATAGACCTTGATGAATGTTTTATCCTCAGGTAAACCTATATCTTCACCAGAACCAAAAAACACCTTGGCGCCATTTGAACTGATCACTGTTTCAGCATAGGTAGGGCGATGTCCCGAACCGGGGCTAGAATTTTCAGTTGCAAAAGGTGCGGAGAAAGCCGCCCATGCACCCAATACCTTGTCGTAATTGTACACATTGATGAATTGCTTTTGATTCGGGTTGATTTCAAGGTTTTCAGCAACCTTCAACGAAAGGGCAATTTGATCACCGGCTCCATTGATGGAAACCTTCGCATTTTCATCTGTAAATCTCCATTCATCAATCGATTTTGCTAGTGTTATTTTTGGCCCTCGCATTTGATTCCCAAGCAGCTTCCATTTTTTTGTAGCTACATCGTAGGAATAGGCATGCGCCTTACCCAAATATATTTCGGTGTTTGAGATGACTTCATAATTCTCACTGATCACGATTTGATCGCCCGAATCATTCATGTCAACGGATTTTCCAAACCGAGAAAAGAATCCTTGACTTCCAGAAATAGGCTGTCCCAATAATTTCCAGTCGCCTTGAGCAAACTCAAAAGCATACACGCTTCCAGCTTTTGAGTAATTAAAATAAGAGTAGGGCTGATTTAATACGAGTCGATTGCCTTCCTTATTCAGTCGCACAAAAGCACCGAAATCAGTTCCGTTTTCAGACAAGCCCACAGTTATTGAATTAATTGTAGATCCTTTTTTCACCCAAGTTTTGGTGATCTCGTCAAAAGAGAAAATAAATGCTGCACCAGAAGCATATCCATTGATAGGTTCTCTTGCATTGCCTACTGCCAATACAGAGCCGTCAAAATTCAAATCAAGACTTTGAATGTCTACTCCTCCAGGACCTGTTCCTTGTCCATCAAATGGGATCTTATCCCCTCTCTTGACCCAGGTTTTGAGCACCTCGTCGTATTGGTACACAATTACGTAATCAGCAGCAGCTACACAACTCATACAGCCCATCACGTGGTTGGTGGCTAGGGCGATTATTTTTCCATCACCACTCAAACTGATACGGTACCCTAACCGGTCATTCACTCCAAGGCCCTTGATTTCATTACCCAAAGGAATGTATTGCCCGTTTTGCAGTGTAAACACCTTGGTCAATCCTTCGTAGTTTTTCATGTTGAATCCTGCGTCTCCTACTTCCCATGAGATTTCTTGTGAAGATGCCAAAACGCTTCCATCCGCATTAACCGCTACTGCTCTACCCACTCTGAAACCAACGTCTTCTCGTTTTACTACCTGAAGAGGTTCAGTAATCAATTTATAGCCACCAAAATTCTTGATGTTGATGTAGCCTTTAGCAACCGTATTTCCAGTCGTGTAGGTTACTTCGATTGCTTCATCCCCTACACTTGTAGCTTTGTAAAGAATCGAGTTTCCGTTGATTTCTGTTGTTCCGTATTTTGGAGAACTTAGGCTGTAAGTATAGTTGCTGTAAAATTCAGCATTTTTGAATATCAGATTTAAAGTCTGGGACTTACCCACCTGAACAGAGGTGTATACATCAAATACTTTTAAAGCAGGTTTGGTGTTTTTATACTCAATTTTAGCCTGAGCTGTGGTACTTTCTAGATTGTTATTTGCAACATCAATCACTTGGTAATTGAAGAGATCTACTCCTTGAAAACCTTGGTTTGGAACAAAAAACACATCGGTAAATGAATAGACCGTATTCACGACTAGTAAATTATTTTGATTATCCACTAGGGTTCCATTTGCAGGAAGTTTGTTGATTTTTATCTTGGAGTTCACCAAGGATTGACCCAAATAATTTTTTCCAACCAGTGAAACTTTCGTTTCGTTTTGGAATAAGAATACGTTCAAGTTTTCTGCACTAGGGGCTTTAAAGATTTCATTCGAAAGGAACTCAAGAGCCACCTCTTCAATGAGAAGTTGATCTGATTTTCCTTCCACCTTAAAGATCCAATTTCCCAAGGTATTCCCTCCATTAAATTGACTGAGCGCTTCAAAAGGAGAGACCGTCAGTTGCCATTTTTGAGTGGCCTCATTAAAAATTGGCGCACTGAAATCGAGGGCTTGATCCTTAAATAAATAGGAAACCGAGTTTAGGTTTACAATGGTATTCTCACTCGTTGGCTTTGCCAATACGACCGCACGGCCTGAAGGATTGAGCAAGGTCATGGTCATGTCGTTCAGCCTTGCTAGTTGCGAACTCGCATCCTTGGCGACCGATACACTGATTTTCACTTCCTTGATGGTATTTGAATCAGTGACTTGTATCGGATATTGCCCGTTAGAGGTATTGTAAAGAGTGGCGTTGTGCTTGAGTGCTTTTTCATAACCCAAGTTTACGGTAAAGCTACTGCTAACCGCTGCAGCGGTAGCACATGCATTCTGTGCATAGACACGCCAATAGTAGGTAGTTCCGTTTGCTAGTGAGCTAAAAAGGTATTTAGTGCCAAAAATGACTTTGTCAACCAATAGGGTGCTAAAATTTTGATCTTTTGAGATTTGTAGAAGCACCTTTTGGGTATTCGCAGCTTGATCCCATTTGAGTTCAACGGAGTTTTGATTAATTGTCCCCCCAGCAGCAGGGCTTGTCAGCGTCACGGGTGCTAAGGTGCCCGATAAGACAGACAGGGCAAGGGGTCTTTCCACTGTGGTCCCATTGAGTTCTGCTTTTAAGGTAATGGTGTAGGTACCCGGGGCGGCTGTTTGATTGGTCACTGTAGCAGTAAACAACTCACTTACAGCTACCTGACTCTTACTAAGGGCGATAGTTAATCCCTGAGGGACCCCAGTAAAACTGATGTTGGATAACGTGGCAGTAGCTTGATTGCTTTGAACCTGCAAGTTGAAGGTTTGCTTGTATTCGTTACAAGCAGTCAATTCAACCGCTGTAGCCGAACTAAATAAACTTAATTGGGTAGCGTTGATTACAAAATTCGTTGGATTGATGGTGTAGAAGATATTATCTACGGGTTCAATTTTTATTCTCGCGGTCGTGGTAGCGACATTTGGAATCACCACCGATTGAGATCCATCATTGGCAGTTTTTTCGGCCAAGAGGTAATCAAATTTTACACCTCCATCTACAGAAAGTAAAATGTTTACTTGGGTAGCCTTAATCGGATTGTCGTTTGTGTTGCTGATCTCCCATTCCAGGGTCAATGGATTGCCCGCATTCACTTGGGCAGTGAGTGGGGTCAGGATAGAAAATGGCTTGCTGTTTGCTACCGTAGTGACTTGAGTAGAATCCAAATATACCCCTTGCGCTGCTGAGCGATCTCGGACTGACAAGCCAAAAGTCATTTGTCTAGGCACCTCAGATAGCGTCTCAAAGAGCATGGAGGTACCTGCATTTTCAGATAAAATAGCGTTATCACTTGTCAGGTTGTTCGCAAGTACCCGAGCGAAGGTTGGGAAGTAACGCTGCGAATTTGCACTTGGAGAGGTAGAACTAAATAAGGGTGCTTTTTGAGATTTAGACCCCCAATAGGATCCTGGAGGGACCAGGTCTGAATCTAATTGTTCCCAATTGTAGAAGTAATTTGAATTTTTTAGTCCGCTCGGCGTTTCCAATACAAACGGTGTTTTAATTGGAATATGGTATGCTTTTAAGTTAATGTTCGCGGGTGGTTGCTGAGGATAAGGAGTAAGCGTCCCTACTTTAGAAAAATCTATTCCAAACTGGATGCGCTTGAAAGACTGAATGATTTGATGGATGGAGTGGTAGTGGTAGTAATGCAAGTCCGGTTGGTTGATACGGCCATAAGACATGATAGATCTGCCCGAACTCAATTCGGATTGGGTAACCATCCCATCTGGTTGATTTGAAAATGTATGGGAAGCTCCAAGGTGGTGACCAAATTCGTGTGAAACCAATCCAATAAACCCAAGTTCATTCGTCGTGCTTTTACTGAAATAAGACCAACCGGACCCCTTTTCTGGAGTCCCTACGTTTCCTATTCCGTAGGCATTGCCAATACCGTAGGGAACTGGGGATTGCGTTTCGTTTCGGGCGATAAATAAATGCCCTAAGTCGTAATTTTGTTGACCAATTAATGAATCGATGACTACTTGAGTTCTCGTATTTAAGTAGGCTGAATTCGTAGAGATTCCATTTTGCTCGATGTTGTAAGGGTCTGTTGCCTTATTGAAAAAAATCAATTTGTCGTTGTTCGCGATGAGGTTGTATCTAATCCCTAGATCTTGTTGACTAATCACGTTCAATCCATTGACGATACTGACGATGTTGGCCAAAACCGCCTCTTTTGTGCCTCCATTGATCTCGCCATATTCTCCTGCAGAAACCACCGCCAATCGAAGTGTACGTACCCCTTCCACCTTGTTTCTTGCAGTTTGACTACTTATATCCAGTCGGTTGCCGCTAGGAGTAGCCTGATCAGCAGGGATAGATCGGTTATTGGAAAGCACGCCACAGGAAAATTGTTCTAACAGGGTTTGGTTTCCACTAATCTTGTAAAACATGTAGGTGTTCGGTGAAAGCATTCTCATCCCCTCGGAAGCTTCCGAAAAGGCATAGAGATAGATTCCATTGCTTGCTAAGGTGAGTGCAATTTTGCTCTTGGGATCAGAAATCTTATACCCTTGGTAGGTTTTGATTGCCGGGTATTTTTTGGCCAATTCTTTGGAGATACTCTCCTTCTCCTCGACTTGGTAGTCCTCAAAACTTCCTTGGCTTGTTGGCATACTTAGTCGCGTTGCTTTTCCAGAGGAAAGCTGCCGCTGAAGTGCTTTTTGGTTTAGTTCAAAGATTTGATAGGGCTGGGTTTCGGCTTGAACTATTTTGTTGTTGCTGAAATTTTGAGTGGATTTTTTCCAGTAGGTGGACTGCCCATAGGAGGTCAATCCGCAGAGGATGATGCTGAGGGTGAAGAGTATTTTTTTCATGGATACTACCTAACGGACTTAATGAAAACACGGTTAAAAATTCTCCCAATCGATAATTAAGCGAATCGATTGATTAGAATATAAATTAAGGGATATTAAAATTGGGATGAGTAAGTCTAGGAAGTCAGCAGCCCCCATTTTGAAGGATTTGAGATAAATTTGTAGGATTTGAGGGATGATTTTTTTTGTAGCACTAGTTTAAAGGTTAAACAATTGGCTGTCATTTCGGAATGGCTCCTTTTCAAGAGGTAACTTTTAATCAAAAAAATACTTCAGATGAATCAACTTAAAAGAATGATTCTAGGGTCCATCAAAAAAACAAAAATGCTGCTAAATCAGATCAGTATCCCCAACTAAGCTGTTGCATGAGTTCACAAATGGAGCACGCTAATCCAAGGTGATTTAATTAATAAATTCAAAAACTTTCTGATATAAGAGGTCTAAATCACTGTAGAAAATAAGATTTTTTAAAAGTCTATAAAAAAAGTAGACAATTCATTGGTTCTTTAAGAGACTTGTAGTTTATTTACACCCTATGAGCATACAACTAGGAGACATCGCACCGGACTTTACCGCAGAAAGCACCCTCGGGACCATTCATTTCCATGAATACCTCGGCACAAGCTGGGGGGTACTCTTTTCACACCCTGCAGATTTTACCCCCGTCTGTACTACGGAATTGGGTCGCACGGCAGGATTGCAGGCAGAATTTGAGAAACGAAATGTCAAAGTCTTGGCTCTGAGTGTGGATCCTCTGGATAAACATTTTGAATGGATCAAGGACATCAATGAAACCCAACATGTCACTGTAGGCTTCCCCATCCTTGCTGATCCAGATAAAACCATAGCAAATTCCTATGGCATGATCCATCCAAATGCTTCGGAAACATTCACGGTTCGCTCCCTTTTCATTATTGGACCTGATAAGAAGATCAAATTGACCATCACCTATCCTGCATCTACTGGGCGAAATTTTGTGGAAGTTTTGAGGGTGATTGATTCCTTACAGTTGACAGCAAACTACAGTGTAGCTACTCCGGCCAATTGGGTAAATGGTGAAGATGTAATTGTAGTGCCCGCAGTAAAAACCGAAGACACGCTTATCAAATTTCCAAAAGGATTGAAGATAGTAAAGCCCTACCTCCGCTACACGCCACAGCCAAACGAATGATTGGAACTTCTTTTTAGATTACCGAATCTCTCTTAGCTAGATCACTTACGGTTTTGGAGCCTAGGACATTTAGGGTGGCATCTCTCACCAATACCATTGTGGCGTGCAAACCGCAATTTTTTTCATCGCAATTGGCACAACGCTCGTAAAAATTAAGGCTAGCACAGGGCAGCATGGCAATGGGTCCCTCGATAGTGCGTATGATCTTTGCCAAAGGTGTTTCGGTTGCCTCTGGGTTGATAAAGTAACCTCCACCTTTCCCCTTTTTACTGCTCAAGACCTCCATATTCTTGAGTTCAAGTAGGATGTTTTCTAAAAATTTTAATGGAATTTTTTTCTCGCTTGCGATCTGTGCAATGAGTATAGGCCCCTCAGTTTTATGTTCAATGAGGTATTGAAGCGCCTGTAAAGCATATTGGGTTTTTTTATTGAGCATTGAACTATTCTCTGAATAACAGTACAAGTTACAAGAAAAAGTTCAATGCTCTAATTGCCTTAATTCAATTTGGCGAAGGCCTGCTCAAAGTCATTTTTGATGTCTTCGATGTGCTCGAGACCCACGCTAATTCGAATCAAATTTGGAAGTACTCCTGATTGTTTTTGCTCCACTTCTGAAAGCTGTTCGTGGGTAGTGGATGCGGGATGAATAGCCAACGTTTTGGCATCTCCTACATTGGCCAAATGACTTACCAATTGAAGAGAGTTAATGAATTTCTTCCCATTCTCAGCACCACCCTTAATGCCAAATTGCAACACCCCACCAAATCCGTTTTGCAAATATTTTTTGGCAAGGTCGTGATACGGACTAGAGGATAACCCTGGATAATAGACAAACTCTACGGAAGGGTGGTTTTCTAGCCAGGTAGCAAGGGTAAGGGCATTTTCTGCATGCCGATGAACTCGAAGCGAAAGCGTCTCAAGTCCTTGGAGCAGTAAAAATGAGTTAAATGGACTCAGAGAAGGTCCAAAATCCCGCAATCCCTCTACTCGAGCACGTGTAATGAAGGCTACATTTGGAAGTCCCAATGGATTCCCTTCGCCAAAAACATCCCAGAACTTTAAGCCATGGTATCCTTCAGAAGGCTCGGTAAACTGTGGGAACTTCCCATTGCCCCAGTTGTAGTTTCCCCCGTCAACAATAACCCCTCCGATACTTGTTCCATGCCCTCCAATCCATTTGGTGGCGGACTCCACGACAATGTTGGCTCCGTGTTTGATGGGTTGTGCAAGGTAGCCACCCGCGCCAAAGGTGTTGTCCACAACGAGCGGGAGGTCATATTTTCTAGCCAATGCGGCAAATTTTTCAAAGTCTGGGATGTTCAAACGAGGGTTACCAATCGTTTCAAGATAGATCGCTTTGGTTTTCTCATCGATTAAGGTTTCAAATGCGGAGGGATCATCTCCTGCTGCAAATCGCACTTCTACGCCAAGTCGCTTAAAGGCTACCTTAAATTGATTGAAGGTACCCCCGTAGATAAAGGAACTACTGATAAAATTATCTCCTGCTTGCAACAGATTGTTTAATGCTAAAAATTGTGCTGCTTGTCCTGATGCTGTCGCCAGGGCAGCCACTCCTCCTTCTAAGGCTGCTACCCTTTTTTCAAAAACATCGGTAGTAGGGTTCATGATTCGGGTGTAGATATTCCCGAATTCCTTCAACCCGAATAGGTTGGCGGCATGGTCCGTGTTTTTAAAAACGTAAGAGGTGGTTTGGTGTATTGGGACCGCTCGAGAGCCGGTGACTGCGTCAGGTTCCTGACCTGCATGCAATTGGAGAGTTTCAAAGTGTAAGGTAGTAGACATCGTTTTTTTTATTAGTCTACAATTTTAGTAGATTAATAATTAATTACCAACCAATCGACAAATAATTTCTAAATTGAAATCATAAATATCCTTCAGCGTCAAAAAATGAGGGGTTTGACTGCGCAGATGGAAGAAAAAAAGAATAAAAATTCCGGAAACGAGATTGCTCTTGGTGCTTGTTTTGGGTTGATAGTTGAAACTTTTATTTCGTTTGTTTCGTTTATTTTGATTATACTTGAATTCTATTAAAATAAAATCCATGGATATCCTCGAAATCAATAAAAAGCCTAGCAAAGCGGAGCAAACAATGGCTATAAAATCGCATGAAACACTTTCACAAATCCTTTTGCATGTTCATTCTCCAATAACTGAAATCGAGATCGAGGAAACCAAGCAAAAACTACAAATTCCCTCCAGTGCCTTAGCCATGTTCAACGAGATTTTAAAGGCTATGAGTGAGGGGAAACCAATTTCCATTGTACCTGTCACCACCGAGGTGAGCACTCAAAAAGCTGCAGAAATTTTGGGCTGCTCTCGCCCTCATTTGGTCAAGATGCTTGAATCAGGCGAACTGGATTTTTTTAAAGTTGGCAAGCACCGAAGAATCAAATTTGATGACGTCGTCAACTACAAACAAAAAATAAAAGCCGAGCAGAAGCGTAAACTGGTAGAAATGATACACAACGATGAAGAGCTAGGAGGATATGATTCCTAGCGTTCGTTTTCAAGCGGTTTTAGACACCAATGTTATTTACCCTTTGATTTCAAGAGATTTACTTTTTTGGTTTGCCCATTATGATTTATATACCCCAAAGTGGAGTAAACACATTTTTGAAGAATGGGAAGAGGTAATGATTCGAAAAGGGTTGAATCAAGCAGACGCAAGGAAAAGAATTGCCGTAGTCAATTCAGCTTTTCCTGAGGCCTTAGTTAAGAATTATGAACACTTGATCCCAGCCTTAAATTTACCTGATCAAAAAGATAGACATGTCCTTGCAGCGGCAATTAAATCTAACTCCAATTGCATAGTCACTAACAACCTAAAAGATTTTCCTCAAGGGGTTTTAGACAATTTTGAAGTTACTGTTATTTCAGCAGATGATTTTTTAGTAGATATCATTGAGTTAAATAATGATCAGGCATTTTCCGCTTTCAAGGAAATGGTTTTAAATCGAAAAAATCCAAAAATGGATAAGCTTGAAATTTTGAACCAGCTTAGAAGATGTGGATTGACCAAAACCGCAGATTTATTACACACCTAGGCCTAGGTATCCCTTGATTCAATTGCAGCAGTTTTTGTACCACAATTGAAAAAAATAAAGACAAAGGAAAAGCCTATCCGCCGCGGCGGATGGGCGCCAAGGAACAGTTCCCAATTCTTTGCGCCTTCCCTGCTTTGCGAGCTATAATTTTTTCTTTTTTTACTCTTGCAAAGCCGCAATTGGGGCAACTCCCCCTTGACAAGGGGGTTAGGGGATTTTTTCACGCAAATACGCAAAGAAATAGTGGTCCGCTTCTCCAAAAAGACGCTTGAATTAGGAATCCCTTAAAAAAGTGATAGGGTAACTAATTTATTGGCCTCTTTTTATTGCAAGGGCAATTTGTCCTGCATGGTAGGAATTGTGGTATAAAACATGTGAAAACAACCTGGTTTTGGATAGGGATCCAAAAAATGGCGTTTCCACAATTTCTGACCATCCTGAACTAGGCGTGCTTTCAATAATTTCTTCGAGTAGTTTAAACCCTTGCTCGATCAACTTTTTGCTTTCCTCAACATCCTTCCCCTGCCCTTCATCTTGCTTTCCCATGGTGGTATTTTGAACCGCAGAGGGAATCCCAAAAAAATACCCAAACTGGAGCATGGTCTCCCCAACATGCCGGTAAATGAAGCCCACCGAAGCAGTATTTTCATTTAACGACTTCGACACATTCTCAGCATTTACCTTATTGAAAGCATAACTACAAGACAGTCTATTTTGGGCCAACAGGTCTTTAAAGATTTCTTTTTCCATTTTTGATTACTTAACGATCATTTATTTTCATTAAAGCAACGAACACTAACTAATAAATCCAAAAAAATAGTTTTTATAATACTTAGCCCTCGATTAACAAAAAATGATCCTAAGGATTGAAATTATGGGTCTATAAAATCTCAA
>JACCDS010021531.1_pt1 | contig 39462 bp, 35 predicted proteins | sample 7446441 | NCBI WGS metagenome assembly JACCDS01 (sample SAMN15323445, study PRJNA562643) | freshwater metagenome | isolation source: river surface water | place: USA:Blue River Watershed | collected 2017-08-17
CCCGCAACAAGGCGGCTTTCCCAAACAATTGCTGACCCTCCAAGATCCCCCTTAGCCCCGAACTCAGTGTCACCAATGGAATGCATAGAGCCGACCACAAACCCGCAACACGTGCTTCCTCACGCAAGGAGGCCGACATAGAAATTCCGTAATCCAAATACAGAACAACCGAAGCACCCATCACCACCAAACCAATCACCCCAAAACCCAACATCCAATATAAACCCTTGCTAATATCTGACCATACCAATGTGCCAGTTTTCGACAACTTGCTAGCCACCTGCTGGGTTAATGCCCTCCCCAATCCAAAATCAAACAGCCCGAAATATCCAATGGCCGTCCATACCAAGGTTAACAGTCCAAACCGCTCCATACCCAAGCCATCCAAGAGCCTTGGAATGGTGAGCAAACCCAATAGCAATGGCCCCCCAGTCCCTAAGATGGACCAGATAAACGACAGCGACAAAGACGAAATTTTGTCTTTCACCAGTACAGATTTATTTCAAAATCTGACTGATGACAAAGGCAACAGACGACACCGTAGATGCCATCACCGAATACATGGTTACACGCTCCGTAGAAGTCATGGGGTAAGGCCTGTTGTCTTCCTTAATTTTTGAAGGAACAATGATCTGACAACCAGGTTTCACTTTCGGTTGTATCCGCAAAAAGCCCAAAGGATGTCTTGTTTTGGCACTGCGGCCATTTTGATACACCACGAATACATTCCGCAAACGAGCCGCCTCCGTAGCGCCTCCAGCCATTTCAATGTACTTTTTCATCGTAAGCTGTTTGTCATACATGATCACATTGGGGTTATAAACCTCTCCCAATATTCTCACTGTGGATTCAATGGTGGGAATAATAAAACGATCACCGGGCTGCAGATAAAAGCCCCGGGCTGTGGTTTCAAATTTTCGCTTTCCTCCACCAATGACAATGGTGTCGTATTCGAAACTATCGGTAAATTCACTGCTCAATTTTTTCAGACTGCTTGTATCCTCAGCATATAACTCATTCAACACTTTTGCCTTCAAGCGCTCTGTTACTTTTGCCGACAATTGTGTACGGCGTTGACGGATGATCAAACTTCCATCTATGCTACCGTATATGGTACTTCCACCTGCTTGGTTGTATATATCCAAAAGGGTTTGTTTACGAGACGACATGGGATAAACGCCCGGAATCTTGAATTCCCCTTCACAACTCACATACACTTGATCTCGGTAATACGGATTGCGACTCACTGTCACCACATCCCCTGGCTGCAACACGTAGTTGTTCAATTCTGCGTCGTTCCAAAAATCCCGGCGTGCACTCAAGACGCTCACTGTCGCCAACATGCTCTCATCCTCAACCTTTCGAGAAACAATCACATTACTGGTTAATGCTTCTTGCTCAAAACCACCGGCTAAAAACAATACCTTGGATACTGTGAGACCTGAACCAAAATCAAAGCCCCCTTGGCGATTGACATCTCCCACCACAAAAACTTGATCTTTACGATTCATTTCCAGACTATCGCCTACCATGATCAAATCATTCTCTTCCAATACAACACCTATTTGGCCCACCATTATTGGACCCAAGGGATAACCCAAATAGGTACGTTGACCATTTCTTGGATTTCGGTATACCAAAACATATGATCTAACTGCATTGGGTTTCAAGCCGCCGGCGTTTTCAATGGCTTGTTTTAAATCAATCCCTGCAGCCATGGAATAATAGCCCGGTCTTTCCACAGCCCCATCTACTTTGATGCGATTTTTGTAACGATCTGCGATGGATGAAACCGTGATAATCTCTGAACCCTTCAAAGAAAAACTCGCCAATTCTGAAGAACGTACAGAGTACACTTCCTTTTCAGCTTGACCATATCGCATCACCTCCACTACATCCCGGTAAGCAATTTCAGTGAAACCACCCGCAAAACCCAAGGCATCTTGCAATTGCTCATTGGGCAACAATTCAAACACCGCCGGCGTTTTTACCTCCCCACGAATTCTCACACGGCGATCATAATAAGGAATAAATAAAATATCATTGTCTTGCAGTGTGATGTCAGAACTCCGAGAGCCCCGACTCAAAAACTCATACAAGTCAATAACGCGAATGGTTTTGCCATTGCGAATCACGTGGATGTTTCTGTAACTGCGGTTCATGCCAGGCCCCCCTGCGGAAAACAACGCATGAAATGCTGTTCCCAAGGAAGGCAAATAATAGGCACCCGACTGCTTGGCGCCCCAGACCATCACTTGAATGGTTCGAAATTCTGTGATCTGTATCTTTAAATGGCTTTCCCCACTGCCCAACGAGGCAAACCCGTATTTTTTCAATTGCGCTACCAAATTTCTCTCGGCTTCGGCTAAGGTGAGGCCACTCAACATGATCTTCCCCCCATACGGAATCACCACAGAACCGTTGTTGCCAACCACCACGTTCATGGTTTGTTCTTGCAAACCATAAATGCGGATCGACAGCCTATCATTGGGACCCAAAATATAGCCTGCTGTGGGTGCCAAATTCAAGCTGGGTGCGAATCCTTGGATGTTACTTTCGAACAACTCTTGGCCATAAATGGCCACTGTTGACTGCAACACATTTTCTGAAACTCCTTTTTTCTTTGCATCGGAGGTATCCGATTTTTTCATTGGGCCCTCCGTTTCTGTGAATTGAGAGCGCTTGAGATCATCCAAATTCAAACCCCTCGCACGCGCCATGGCTTCCAAATCGGCTTCATTGAAGCCTTGGCGTTTGGCCGCGCGCAACACTTCTTCTTTTTGAGAAGAAGTTAACTCTTTCACATTGATATTGCTGAGGTCTTTACCCAGCCAACCTTGGGCATTTACACGGCAAAATGAACCCAAGCAAATGAGCCATGCAAAAAATACAAATTTGTTCATGTCACCTCAAAATTACATTAAAAATTCACGAGGCCCTATTTTTTCAGAACTACACCCACACTGCGCCACAAAATCTGGATATCTCCCCACAAGCTCGCGGTTTGGATATAGGCCAAATCATGCACCAATTTTTCTTGGTGATCATCAATGGTGGCATTGGGGTTGTGCACTTGGGCCAAACCGGTGATACCGGGTTTTACCGCATGACGGGCATCATAAGCCGGGTATTTGGTGATGCAATCTGCCACAAAATCTAGCTGCTCGGGTCTGGGACCCACCCAACTCATGTCACCCCGCAAAATATTCCAAATCTGGGGTAGTTCATCCAAGCGGGTTTGTCGCAAAAATGCCCCCATAACCGGAATCACCGTACCATCTCCCTTCACCATACCCGCACGGGGATTGTTGTGGTTTTTCTTCAAACTACGCACTTTGTACAAATAGAAACGTTTGCCGCCCAAGCCCACGCGATAATGACGGAAAATTAGGCTCCAACCACCAAATACCGGGTATACTACACAAACAGGCAGCAACAACAACACAGCTACCGGCAATACACATAGACTAAACGCCACATCAAACCAGCGCTTGGTATGGCTCATGGCATAGGGCGACAATACCAAAGGTTGTGGGGTAATATTCAATTGCGCGGCGTTGATGGGCTTCTGTTCATCCAATTGTTCAAAGGGCGAGTTCTCGCTAATGTATTCTGGTACCAATCGCTTGAGCCAGCCCACCAACTTTTCTGAACGTTCACCGCCTTTGATCATGTCGAGCAAAGATCGCCATTCTTCCCTAAAATATTCGGTCTCCGATTCCCTCACTTTTGCTACCATAATTTTAGGGTGTTTGGTGGGCAATGTAGTTTCAGCGTCGCTCAACAATTCTTCGTACAATTTCTCTCCCGGGCGCAATCCGGTGTATACAATATTCACATCCAAATAGGGTTTGAGCCCCACCAACCGGATCATGTTTTCTGCCAAATCCCGGATCTTTACGGGGGATCCCATGTCAAACACGTAAATCTCACCGCCATTGCCCATGGCGCCCGCTTCCAAAACCAATGAACAGGCCTCGGGGATAGTCATAAAGTAACGGGTGATTTGAGGGTGGGTGACCGTCAATGGACCACCTTGGTTCAACTGCTCCTGAAACAAGGGAATCACAGACCCATTGCTGCCCAATACATTGCCAAAGCGGGTGGTGATGAATTGGGTTTTACCCAAAGCTGACAGCGATTGTATGTATCGCTCAGCCGCCCGCTTGCTGGCCCCCATTACATTGGTGGGGTTTACGGCTTTGTCGGTACTCACTTGCACGAAGCGCTCAACCCCAAATTCCAAAGCCATTTCCGCCAATTGAGCAGATCCCCAGGTATTGGTATATAGTGCTTGGGCGGGGTTGCATTCCATCAACGGCACATGCTTGTAGGCGGCCGCGTGAAACACCACATGGATGTTGTGCTGGGTAAAAATCTGTTTGAGGGTGCTGGCCTGACAGATGTCCGCCACGAGATACTGTTTTTCAATGCCTTTATGGGTTTCTAAGGCATTGAGATCCCGTTCCAAATGAAACAGGGGGGTTTCCGCTTGATCTAAGTATAGGACTTTGGCTGGCCAAAAAGATAGCACTTGTTTGGCGATTTCAGAACCAATACTCCCCGCTGCACCGGTGATGAGGATGGTTTTTCCAAAGAGCACATCGGATACTTTCTTTTGGTCTAATACGATGGGTTCACGCCCCAGCAGTTCTTGCACATCCAGGGCCCGTAGGTTTTGGGTAGTTACACCCTGACTCATCATTTCATCCAACTTGGGTACCAGTTGCAGTTTCACTTGGTTGGCCATGCAAAGTTGGGCAATGGTTTTCTTTTTGTCTACCGACAAACCATGAATGGCCAAGATCATCAAATCTATTTTGCCCGTTTCTATGAATTCTGTTTGGGCTTGCTCCAATGAAAAGATCTTTTTGCCTTGGTAGCGTTTGCCTTGTTTGCTGCGGTTGTCATCCATAAACCCCAAGACTTTGTATTTGGCTTGAACGGCGTTGAAGGTAAGTCCGCCCGATTCCCCTGCTCCATAAATCAGCACGGTATGCGCTTTTTGATCACCCCTTTGCATGAGGCCAAAAATCCACTTTACAAAGAGGCGTAGGGCAATGAGCAAGAGTGCGCTAAGCAAAAAATCCACCACCAAAATGGCGTACAGGTATTCAGCATGGCCCGCATTTCGTTGTTTCAACACAAATAACACAGAAATGACTAAGACCAAGAAACGCACCACCAACAATTTCACCAAATCGTAAAGGGCTGTTTGGCGGATGATACCCATATGGGGTCTCAACAACAAATGAATCAGTACACTGGTTGGCCAAACAATGGCCCCATGCAAAAGACCTTGCGATAAAATAAAATTTACCGATTGATGATAGTGAAACAACACGGTGGTCAATAGCAATGACAGAATACACAGCATCATGTCTAGCAAAAACATAACCCAGCGATGATAATAAGAAGTTTTCAATTGCAATACCATTGACTGAACAAAGTTAATGGTAAATTCGAATTGGGTTTGACCTTAAACCAAGAAAGTAGGGTCATTTGCAAATTGCTAAAAAACAAAGGCCTCTGTTTGGATGGCTTTATTCAAGAAAGAAAAAACGAATTTTTTGTCTCACCCTATCTCACCCTATCCCCAAATCCCTTACCAAAGACGGCAATGAAGATGTACTCAAGTAATAACACACGTTAAGCTGTAGGAAACCCAAATCAATGGTTCGGATCTACTAAACCTATTCCAAAAGAACATATTATCAGTGCTGAGGTATGGGACGGAAATGAATGGCAGGTTATTCAAACTGAATTCTAATGATCACCCTCACCTTTCGCATCCATCTCATCAGCACCGAGCCCATGGTCTCCAGAACATTTAAGGTTTCGGCTCAAACCACGATGTATGAATTGCACCACATCATTCAGGTGGTGATGGGTTGGACCAACTCACACTTGTATCAATTCAATTTGGGAGAAGATGTGATTGCCGACACCCGACTGGTGGATGACGAGTTGGGACCCGTAACGGATGCCAAAGGGGTAATGGTCACCCAGGTATTCTCCCATGTGGGAACCACCATAACGTATGAATATGATTTTGGGGATGGTTGGATGCACCACCTTGAATTGGTGGAGATCTCCACTCCCCCGATAAATGAGGTGCTACCTCAGATCATTGGGGGTGAGAACGCATGTCCACCAGAAGATTGTGGTGGCACATATGGATACAAAGAACTGAAAGAGATTCTGATGAATCCCGAACACCCAAAGTACAAGAGCACCAGCGATGGGTTGGAAGAAAGTTTGACCCGATGGTGTGTGATTTGAAAACCATTCAACAAAACCTTGGGAAGTTGGGGAAATTGATTGACGAGTACGAAGAAGGGTTTTAGAAATAAATAATTTAACCCTTTACAAGTTCATTTCATTTGGATATGTTTTGAATGACGTTAAAGTTATAACCAAAATTTATTTAATATGATAAATGAACACAGAAGTAATGTTCTCATCGGCAACAGTGAATTGGTCCACGCCGCAACAATTTTTTGACCGATATAACCAGAATTACCAGTTTACCCTTGATGTTTGCGCTCTCCCTGAAAACGCAAAGTGTACCGTTTACTTTACTCCTAATGACGATGGGTTAAAGCAAACATGGGAGGGAGTTGCGTGGATGAATCCACCGTACGGCAGGGAAATACCCAAATGGATAGAGAAAGCGTTTCAAGAAGCGAACTGCACCAAAACGACGGTGGTCTCACTTTTACCAGCACGGGTTGATACGCGATGGTTCCACAACCACATCTATAACAAGTGCGGCGTGGAAATCGAATTTATAAAAGGAAGGTTGAAATTTGGCGACGCGAAGAATTCGGCGCCGTTTCCATCGATGGTGGTGGTTTTTAAACCTTGTCCTGATCCATCGATTCAGTATTGTAAGAGCGGGAAAAGTTGAACTGCGGAGTAAACAAACTAAGGGGGGCTCAGAAATGAGTCACCTTTTACTTTCTCACCCTATCCCCAAACCCTTTACCAAATACAGTGAGGAAGATGTATTTGAAGTAATACCACACATTGAAGTGCTCGATCATCTTGGCGTCGGTTTCAGCCAAACGTAGAGGGGTGTACATATCAATTTTATTGATCTGCGCCCATAAACTCCTCCATGGTAGTAGCATGACCATCCGCACTAATACCTTTACGTTGTATAACATTTATAAAAGTCATCCACAGAATTTTTACACCTAAGAAAAAACTTTGCTTATCAACATATGCAGCATCTAAACGAAATTACTCTTTCCAAGAAATAGCATTTCTTCCATTGACTTGAGCCCAACTAGTAATTCCTGGTTTTACTTCATGTCTTCTTGCTTGCTCGGGATAATAACGGGGTAAATATTGCATCAATAAAGGTCCTGGACCCACCAAACTCATGACTCTTTTCAGCACATTAATAAATTACAACAACTCATCTAAAGAAGCGGAGCGAACTAGATTACCTATTTTTGTTAAACGAACTTCACCCGGCAAAGGATTACCTTGATTATCAATGGCATCACGCATGGTTTTAAATTTTATGATTTAAAAATTGTGCATTCAATCCTGGTCTTGTCTGGAGAAAAAACACCCTTTCTTCGTTGACAATTAAGATGACTAAAGTTGTCATAATTATTCTAGGTGAAAATAATGCTAATAAAGCAAACACCGAAATGAAGTCGAAAACTGAATTAATGGTATTATGGAATAGGTTCACCATTAATTCTTGAAAATTCTGGTGAGAACTGAAAATATTCGGGCAAATTCATCATCTGTTAAATTAGAACCACTTGGGAGACAAAGTCCTTTTTTAAAAAGCACTTCACATACTCCAGTTCCATAAAACATGGATCCTTCATAAACTGGTTGCATATGCATTGGTTTCCACAATGGACGAGATTCTATATTTTCTGCTTCTAATGCTAAACGTACTTGTTCTCTGTTGATACCACCCGTAAGTTCTGGATTTATTAAAATAGCGGTTAACCAATAATTACTATAAAAATCTGCATTAGGTTCTGTATGGAATTGCACACCTTCAAGCCCTTTAAAAAAATCACGGTAGCGCTGATTATTTGCTCTTCGTTGTTTTACTCTATCCTCTAGCACCTCCACTTGACCACGACCTATACCGGCCACAATATTACTCATGCGATAATTGTAGCCAATTTTTGAGTGTTGATAATGCGGCGCTTCATCTCTTGCCTGTGTAGCCAAGAAACGTGCCTGATCTATATAATTTTTATGCTTGGATACTAAAGCGCCACCACCACTGGTGGTAATGATTTTATTACCATTAAAACTTAAAGCTGCCATGGTGCCAAATGTGCCACATTTTTGTGCTTGATAAGAAGAGCCCAAAGCTTCTGCTGCATCTTCAATAATAGGCACACCATAAGTATCAGCTATCAACTGAAGTTCTTGCATCTTAGCAGGCATACCATATAAATGAACTGGTATAATGGCTTTTACTGGCTTATGTTTATAGGCTTCCAATGCTTCTTGTAAAGCCTTGGGGCACATATTCCAGGTATCCCATTCCGAATCTATAAAAACAATTTCTGCACCCTGATAGCTTACTGGGTTGGTGGTGCCGCAAAATGTAAAACTTTGCACCATCACCACATCGCCTGAACCGACACCTAACATGTTTAAGGCTAAATGCAAGGCCGCCGTACCAGATGTTAAAGCAGCTGTATAAAGCGCTTCTTTATTTCTTAAATAATCAGATAGGTCAGCTTCAAAACCATTTACATTAGGTCCTAGAGGAGCTACCCAATTGGTATCAAAAGCCTCTTTTACATAATTTTGTTCTGTTCCTCCCATATGAGGGGAAGAAAGCCAAATTTTTTCTTTCATTTGAATATTTAGTAAACTGTCATTCATTGATAAAATTAATTTCAAGGATTTATACCCTTTAAAACTAAAGGCTTTATACTTTCAATTGAATGCTTCTTGTATTTTCTTGCAATATCTTGCCAATCAATGTTAGCATTATAATTCCTAATACAAAAGTCTTCAAAATTTTTAGAATTTAACATTGATGGCGATGTATTCTGATCAATTTGTAGCACGACTAAATAATTTATTAGCACATTATCTTGAAATCCATTCTGATAAAAATGCACAATTGGTTTACCCGTTGCTATATATTCAAAAATTTTACTGGGTTTGAAAGATGAAGTAGAATTACCGACGCTTATCAGTATATCTGCTTGTGATAATATCTCAGGCACCTTTTCAAAACCAACGGGTTGATGTCGAATTATCAGTCCATTAGAACGACTAATATAAGAATCTATTAAACTATCGCAATCGCTTTCTACAAATAGATGGAGTATAATATCCACATTGTTAATCAACAAGAACGTTTCTAATAGAAACTCTGGGTTTCTTATAGTTTTATAAAATCTTCCTGCATAAACAAGGTTTATTTTATTCTTCGGGAATATTGAATGACTAGTAATTTCTTTTATCGGAACAATTAAATAGGGTAGTGCGATAGTTTTATTTAAGACTTGATTAAACATTTTATATTCCGTCGAAAATACTTCTTCTGTAACAAAGTTGAAATCCGCTGATTCATATAGCATCTTCTCTTCTTTGGCATCAATATTAACTTTTAGCTTTGGAAACAACCATCTTTTCGTGAAATCGGCAGCCCTTGCATACGGATCAATAGTGAAAGTTACCCAACGGATATCAGGATATTTATTTTTAAATTTTCGACCTGCAAGATGAGCTGTAAATGGAGAATTTATCGTTAATAGTACATCTATTTTTTTTTTCTCGTGAAGTCTCAAAAGTTTTCGATATGCTTTGGGATAAAACCAGCTTAAGTTATCAGGCCAAATAGAGTATGATTTTGTTCGAGGAAAAACAAACCATGAATTTATCCTTCCAATAGCTTTAACAGTTTTAATGGCTACTTCCAAAACTTGACAAAATAAAAGTGAGGGTGAGTTCTTCGACTTAGCAATAAGATAACGTTCGAAATTTAGTCTGGCATTATGAATAGCATAAAGATTTAATCCATTCTGTTTAATTCCATCTATTCTGTCAGAACCTGATTGAATAAAAACCATTGAAACATCATAATCCGCCTTCAATATATCTGCAAATTGTAAAGCAATTTTACCAGTTGGTGAGGTGTTGGGATAAACATAACCAGCTACAATTACTATTCTCATAAATCAATAAAATTTAGATGAGATTTTTAAAATGCATAAAATAACCTTTAATTAACGATCCCTTGCCCTGAAGGTAATATTCCATTATCCATTTTTTATGAGGAAATAAAATATCTAATATAGCTTTGGCAACATTTGAGTCAGATGAAAGTATTTCAATTAATAAAACTGAAAATCCTCCCGGTTCCTCCAATAGGAAATTCTTTTCTAGATCATACACCCTTTTTAACAGCCAATTGATTTTTTTATATTTCCGAATATACTGTAGACTCCAATTATCTGGCAGTGTCATGCCCAATAATTTAGAAGTGAGAATCGCAGCTGCCGCTGTTCGTACTTCTGTATTATCTTTTTTAGCAAATAGAGCAATTCTATCCCAATCTGGTTTTTTAAGTGCAACTCTATCCGTATCTGTGTAAAGCCGAATATCTGGTGACCTGTGAAAACCATGGATCGAAATGTGCAACAAACATAAATACATTAAAGCATCAACATTAGGTAATAGAACTTTCGATTGATTATATGCGACTAATTCATCCCAATTAATACAGGTATTTATCTTAATTGGGAATGGAAGTTTCAATCTAGACAGTGGCCTCCACATAACATTAATCCCAAATCCAGTGGTAAACAATTCACTATTTAAAAATTCTGTTTTAACCGTTTCTGTTAACTCATTGCTTTTTTGAGGCAAAAAGCCTTCAGATTTTAGAACGCGCGAGATATCTTTTTTTACAGAATAATCCGCATATAAATCCACATCACCTGATGCAAAACATCCAACAGAAGTATTGGACATTAATAAAGCGCCAAAATTCTCATAGACAAAAACTTGATTAATCCCTTCACTTGAAAATTTTCGAAATATTGCTTCAAGAATTTTGATAATATCAGAATTTCTTATTTCATAAAAATTATAATGTTCTTTCCATGATGAAATACTCAAACCCATATCAATACAACATTTTGCTACAAAAGGAACAATCTTTTTTTGTTTCGAGTATGTAAGCAAAGTTTCAAATCCCAGAACTAAATAGCATTCTTTAAACAATATTTTCTCGGTTTCCGTCAAAACATTGGCTTTCATTGAAAGTCTTTCAATAGTTTTCAAGCGAACATTACTATCCCTTACAATCATCGTTACCATCTAATTTTCATTAACTGCCTACCAAATGTATCTATTAAATCACCTCCCCAGTTAAGCGGCAACTCCAAATTATCTTGAAGATAAAAAACGATATCCTCTAAAACCAATAATCCCATTACAGCTTTCATATTATAATCCTTAAAGGAGTCGTTTATTAAAACAGCTTTCTTTACTTCTGAACTATTACAATTATTAACCATATTTAAAACACCATTATTTCGGCGAGTTGACAATAACAATGTTGCTGGATCATACCAAATACTGCGAAAATCATTTGTCTCCCAATCAATAATATATGTTTGACTACTATTTGTATCTACCCAAAGATTACCTGATTGAAGATCTCCGTGACTTAAAGCATATGGTATTTTCAGAGGCAAATCTTTGGCTTTAATTGCACACAACTTCGCAATTTGATTAATACTATCACCTGTTAATATGTTTTTTTTAACTTTTGCCAAAATTAATAACTCAATAATATTGTCTAGAAGTTTATTTATATAGCCAACTGTATCAATATAAACAATTGTATCTTCGACTATTGTCTTCATGTAAATAATTGCATCGTCACAGCTTTTCCCAAATTGATAATTATCAGATAATCGAGCTAATGGCTGACCAGGAAGTATCCCTTCTCGATACCAATTTTCTCCATTCTTTAAAATAGCAGGTACAAAATGGTAATTATAGCTCAGCCTAAATGTTAATTCTTTATTAAAATATTTTTTTGTAAATCCCTCTTTAACAATTGAATCAACAAACATGTTTTCGAAGTCAAAGATTCTAATTTTACGATTACAAGGCCAAATCAAAATATTATCTCTAACTGGACTTTGCTTATGAAACTTTAAAGTTTTAGTTGCCAATAATCCAAAACTGTACAAACAGAAACCAGTGTATAACTTTCCAAGAATAAATTTTCGCAAATTATTTCTGACATTAAACTCTGAAAAAACATATTTTAATACTAGTTTTGAAGGAGTCCTTGTAACTATTGCGTTAATCTTTGGATAAATTACAATTTTAGAATAATCCAAAGGTTTACCAGTAGATATTTGCAATTCAAGGCCATAAACGTTTTTAAAATAATTTTCAAGAGTTTTTTCATTAATTGAATAAAAATTCTCCCTTTTAATCATTGCATCAATTTTCATAGTTCTAAAATATTCTTGATTTCAGAAAATACTTCTTCGATTGTCTTCTGACTATTCACATTATGCGTCCATTTTTGATCTTCTATCAATTGGAAATACAAATCAATTTTCGACATTCTTAATTCCTCACTTTCAGTAAGATCATCAATCTTAAAATTACACCTACGAGTGGATTCCTCTGGTGAAATAGATAATATAATTGAGGTTGAAGGATAAGGAATAATTAATAATAATAACTTCCAAATCAACCAATTCTCAAAATTAAACATAGCATAGTTTACCTTCCAATCTACATAAGTATCCCATATGTATCTGTCACAAATTACTTCTCTACCAAACAGACCGAGGAATCTGTAATACACACCAAAATATATGTACAAATCTAAAATTGCCCCTATTAAAAGCAACTTTTTTTTTCGGATGTTCTTGTGGACAGCTAATCTATATTCTTCGCGTGCTCGTGCATCTAACTTTTTATCAGTTCTAATTAGGTTCTTAACAAATTCCAATCCAGGGGTCCAACCACCTCTTCCCCATATCACCTTATACTTTTTACCTCTTACTTCATAGAGCCTCTTTACTAACTCGATTTGAGTAGATTTACCGGCGCCGTCTATGCCACTAAATGAAATCATACTTCGATAAATTGTTATTTTTCCAAATTGAAACTGTATTTATTAATGATTGTCGAAAATAATTTTCTTCTTTCATAACATCAGCAAGAAAACGATTACAGCCATTAACAAAGGTTTCTTCATTAAATTCATTAATATATTTATTGAACTCATTTTCGATACTTGTGTCGAAACCATTTACCGCGAATCCAATATTATATTCAGTTATTAATTCTGCAAGAAATGTACCTCTGGATGCAACAATAGGGCATTTGAAAATGGCAGCGTCATAAACCCGATTCGGCAATGGTGTGGAATCAGCAAGCCTTAGGTTAACCTCTTCATTTGCATATACAGCATTAATGATATCAACATGCTTATAAATTTCTGGCTTATCATTTTCCACAAAAGGCCCTTTCTTAAATACGTTTGTAATATTTTCTTTTACACAAAACTCATCTAGATCGCACTCAGCAAGCATCCGGCCAACAAAACCGAAAGAGTATTTATTACTATACCTCATATTAAACAACATAAAACGTGTTTGTGTATCAAGCCGAACATTTCCTACAAATGTTATATTAACTTTATTTTTATTTTGAAAAAATGAGACCCTATTATAACCTATGTCTATATATGTGATATTATGATTTATTATTATCTTTTCAGAAGGATTAAGCCATCTCATAAATCCCTTAGAAGAAATAGTAGAAAAACTGGATGAATTTATCAATTTCATAACCACCCATTTGAATGGGAGAAATGATTCAAGTGAATAGTCTCTTATATCAAAGATAAATTTCCCTTTATATTGTTTAAAAAGATACCTACTAAGAAGTACTGCTGGATAAGTTGATAAAACAATTAAATAATCGTATTTCTTATCTTTTAATATTTTAATTATTTTTCTCCTCCAAATCAGAAAAGTCAACATCTTTCTAAAATTTCCCAAGGGAGAAATAAGATTAATGTCTAATTCATTTTCCCTTTTTGCTACAGCCCCTTTACCACTTCGATTCCAAAATATGACTTCAAAGTCAATGTCATTATTTCTCAAAACTTGTTCATATTTCGCCAAATATGGAGTAGCATGCCTATCCCAAAAGCAAATGATCCCAATTTTCATATTACAAAATTAAATTCCCGTAAGACTGCATAATATAACTTTTCCATCATACTTTTTAATGGCTTCAAAATGAATATAAAATTTTTTGCTTGATTGAGCACCATCAGCAAATGCTCCAACTCCAAATTTCATTATACCTTTTTTAAAACCATCATGTTCAAACTCTGCAACTTCAACCCACTTTTTCATATTCCTGCTAGCAAATAGATGTACCTTATCATCCTTGTGCGAAGGGCCTACTTCCTGAACTGAACACGCCAAAGTAATTCCATCCGCCAACTCTTTCAAATACCAAACCGGACCCGGGAATACTTGACCAATACTTATAGTTCGATTTTTTCGATCCAAGCGAATATGATGTACTTCAGAAATTGGTGAATCCATAATCCAATGCACTGCATTCTTATCAAATACAGCATCAACCGCTCTATAATACTGCGTACCATCACCTATCCATTCAACATCTTTAAATTCCCTATCAGCAGATATAATCCATGATTGCCCCTCAAAATCTCCAGTAAAAACCCAAACTCTTTCTTCAAATGGATCCCACTTACAAGCATGAATATGCCTTATTTTGTCACATGAAATATTGTATATCTTATTCCAAGAAAGACCTCCATCAAGGCTACGATAAATTGATTTTCCCTGGGAATGAGGTTGTCCGTATTCTCCAAAATAAAGATTCATACCATCTATATTCGCGATGGAATTATGTAATGGATTTCTACAACCAATCATTTTTAAAGTATGAGTAAGTTGCAAACTCTCTTTAGCGATATGATAAACATTTCCCTGCCAAAAAGCAACATATCCGGTATCCGTCGGTAAAATACTTGATTTATCCAAGCGAAATAGCCGTCGTAATAGCCTGTGTCCACCTAATATCCGTTGCGAAATAGATACAGGCAATTTGATTTGTAATTCAGAGAGTCCATCCTGTTCTATTTTAACCTTGTTAAATTTACTAAAAATATTAATTGTCTCATTATTAAAATGAGCTAATTCTTGATTTATGACTTTTTTGATTATCAAATTTCCATTCCTTTGGGATTCAAAATCCTTTTTCTTTCCTCTATAATGTAGGAATGCAAAGAATAATTTTTCTGCTAAATCTCTCATAAATATTAAGAACTGGTATTTTGCACTAATAATAGTTACATATTCCTTTTTTTGTGACCCAAATTTAAGTTTATATTCTCTTACCCCCACCATGTCAAATATCTTTACGCCTCTATCTCTCCAATAACGTATTGCGTACCAAATCATGTACTCGTTTGGCCTGTATGCCTGCGCATCACTATAACTTGCCCCCCCCCAAAAGAAAAACTTATTGTTAAACCCCAAGAATATCGAAGTAGCAATACATTTACCTTTGGGATCATTTACACGTAAACATAATAACATACCAGTTTCAGCAAGAGTATTGAGTAATGTTTTTACCTTCTCCAAGGTATACGTAGGAACTAAACTTTGTTTCTTAAAGACATCCTTAAGTTGATCGTAATATTCCTGAGCGAAAACATCATTTGGTAATGCTTCTTCAATGCTCGCTCCCCGTTTTTCAAATTGGTTGATAAAGGTTCTGCAATCGCCCTTAAATCCACTAAAAAGATTGGCATCACTTCTATTTTCAATTTCAAGTTCTAAAGTATCAACTAACCTTGTTTTAAATGGAATTGACTTTATATCTTCAACATCTAACCCTCTTTCAACATGCTCAATATAAAGACATTTTGTATTTTTAAAAATATAGTCCACTAGATAAGGTAATATATTAATAATATTATCCCTATTTGACAAATCAAAACCCATAAAGCAAGTACTCCAGCCTCTGAATGGGCTTCCAAATATTTTAATCCCAAATTTGGTTGTAACTAATCCCGTAAAATATCCCAGAAAACGCTCATTATCTGAGATTCTAATTATGATTGGTATTGCATTATTGTCTTTGGCAATAAATCTAATCCAAGGTATCGTTGTGAAAACACTCTTTTGTTCAAAATGATTGAATTCGTCGATATTTACTTGACCTATAGGAATTGTTTCAAAAAAATACATTTAAAGAATTTAGTAAACCTTAATTTAATTTTAAGCTGGAGCTTGGAAAATGATTCATAATAATATCATATGAATGTTTTGCCGTATAGTTATTCTCAAGAAAAGTTCTTGCATTTTTGCCTTTCTGTTGAATTGATTTAGGGTTTAAACAAATTTGATCAATTATTTTACTAAAGTCTTTTGGATTTTTACTTTCGCACCACCAGCCAAAGTTCCCATTTACAATAACTTCCCCAATGTCGGAACTTATATCAGTGGCCGCAACTATCGGTAAAGAGTATTCCATATAGGACAACAACCTAGATGGGAAGTTTGGAATCGTAAACCTTCTGTCAAGAAAAATCAATCCAACGTCGCAAGCAGAGGTCAGTTCATCATAATGTTTTTTTTGCATAGCCTTTATCAATAAAACATTATCTGGTTTAACTCTACTCAAATATGCCTCTAATTTAAATAGTTCTGTACCTAATCCACAAATCACAAAAAATCTATCTCCTTTATTTACATTCTCCTTTAAAACGCTTACTATATAATCGATTGCTTGAGGTTTTCCTAGATTACCACCATATAGAAATAATATGGGCTTTTCAGGCAGTTTGAATTTTCTTCGCAGACTCAATTTGTCGATCAAAATATGTTTGTTAGGAATTATACTGTTGGGACAAACTTCTACTCTATTGGCTGAAATATTAGGATTGTGCTTTAATATATAATTCACATTAGCTTTAGACATACAGCCAATATAGTCTGATAAATCATATAATTTTATCTCTTTTCCTCGAAAGTACTTATACAAAAAACTGTTTTTTGAAAACAACCCTAAGTCAACTGCATTTTGAGGAAAAATATCCTTTAACATTAAATACATTAACGCATTATCTCTTTTCTTAAAATAACTGATGACATTAGCGAATGTTACTGGAGGTGTCGAATATAATAATAAATCATATCGCTCTTCTCTAAAATACTTTTTTATAGCGTACAAGAATTGGTATTGAATAAGTAAGGAAGTAATGCCACGCTCAATCATATTAGTTTTTTGAGTGTTACCAATCTTTACTTTCAAGACCCTATAATTTTCATGCTCAATTATTTGTGTCTTTTCTTTGTATTTTCTTTCACGAGGTGATACTATTGAAACCTTATGCCCTTCTTGTATAAAGACCTTTAATAAGTCCGTATATATCAGTTTTTCATTGACATCCTTAAAATCCGCCAGAGTTATAAATAAAATATTCAAAATAATTACTAAATAATTACCTAATTAATGATTAACAATGACTCCTGTACGCTGGAAAATAATTAGTATTGGAATCAAAGGTTTCTTCTTGACTTCGAATTTTGACAAGTTGATTATATACTTCTAAATTGTGAATTTTTTTTCCAATGAAGAAATTGGCAGATTTCAAAGGTGAAAAATTTCTTTTGTATTGATAGATTCCATCATTCTCTTCATATCCCCCTCCCAAAACAAAATATTCCTTTTTTGTGTCATGACACCATTTGATAATCTCATATTTAAGAAAATCATTGGGCCTGTAATCGTAATAATCAGACAATGTTCCTCCAAGGAACGAATAAACGTATAGATCTGAATAAAGGACCAATTCGGTTGATATAATTTTATTATTTAAAAATACATGAAAATATGCATAATTACCTTTTAATTTGTGATTTAATTCTTCAAAAAAATATTTCGAAAAGTAATAATAATTTTGAGCATTATTTCTATTCATTGTATTATAATAAATATCAAGAAAATCAGATAAATTTACACCAGTCATATCAATTTCAATTCGGAGATTTTTTGAAATAGCACGTTTTACATTTTTTCGAACTTTTGGTTTAAAATCTCTCCAAATTTCATCTGGTGTTAATAAAAAATCACGAACTACATTCGTAGATATTTGCATCGAATCACCATAGAATTTTTCTCTAATTACTGTATTATCAAATAAATGAAAGCGTATAAACTCACTTACTATATTATTAATTGAACAATATCTCGAAAAATCTTCAAAATATGCAATGAGTAATTTCTCTATGTTTTGACATTCTAAAATTATTGGCCCACCAAACCCATAAGGGGAAACAATATCAAAGTATTCAATGCCATCATAAACAATTTCTATTTTTCTCTTTAAATATTTATATTCAATTATACCATATTCACATTGGAAATTAAATTTCTCAAATACGCCATTTTCAATAACCTCATTAAGTTTGACGTATTCATCTTGGTAGAAAACATCTAGCATTTTAAAACGATTTTAGGATCTCTTTAGTATTTCAATTATTCGATTCATTTCTTCATGGCTATATCGTTGATCACAAATAATTGACAAAATATGGTCGTAAATAAATTCAGATTTTTGATTTAATTTGTGTATTTCTGATTTTGGCCAATGAATTGGGCAATAAACGTTATTTTCTAATAAAAGTTTCTTGACACTATCTCTAATTCCGGCTCTGAGAATAATAGGCAAAAATAACGGACAATCACTCGCATTTATACTTTTATAAAGCGGAATAATATTTGAATTCATGGAAATACCTTCTAATAAATAATTTGCATTTTCTATCCGTTTTGTCCTTATTTCATTTATATCGATTTGGTTGATAATTGACAATGATAAATTATCAATTGTATAACATTTATAATGTTTATCCAGAATCTTTTCTGCATCATAAAATATTTGGAGAAAAGATTTTTTATCAATTTGCCGATAATTAATGTATAAATCTTTTAGTCGCATTCCTTCAACCCTAAGGTTCACATACTCTTCATGAATCTTAGTCAATAAATCAATATTGAAAACACTGTTCATTTTCGAAGCCAATGCCCCCCCCGGTATAGCCATCCATTTTCTAAAGCTTGCTAAAACATAATCTGAGTTAGTGTTAAAGGCCTTTATTTGAAATAATGAATGTGTAGCATCCTCTATAATTACTTTTCCTCTTTTATTTTTAAAAATATCAACGATTTCGCTGAAGTCATGTGATGAATAACCAAAGTAGCTCATGATAAATACCACATCAAAATTAATGTTGTAATCTATATTATATTGAAGACCTCCATTTTGATTTAAAACCACTTCATAAAACAACACTTCAACTTCGTTTGAAATAAAAGGCTCTATCATTGACTGACAACAATAGGACGGCATATACACAGTTTTAAACAAACGTGTTGCCTTAATATCACAGATAATATGATCCAAAGCTGCTCTACCAGAAGCAAGTAATCTATTTTCTTTACCCCAATTAAGCCATTGTGGTATTTGATAATTATTTATTTCATTAGAGTCATATTGCCAAAACTCACTTCCGATTTCGGAATACATTATTTCAAGAAAGATTTAATATTGAAAGTACAGTGACATCCATATATTCTCCACGCTTAAATAATCGCTTTCGCAGTATTCCTTCTTTTTCAAAACCACACTTTGTAAAGAGTGTTAATGACGCAGTGTTATGAGTGCTTATTTTTGCATATATACAATTAAGCCGAAGTTCAGAAAAAGCATAGTCAATTATTGTAGTAACTGCATCAAAGCCATAGCCTTTACCTCGATGACCATCGTCAGAGATTTTAATATGCACTTCCGCATTTCCATTTTTATAATCGATATCCGTTAGTATAACAGTCCCAATTGAAATATTATTTTCGATTGAATCGATAATACATCTCAGAGTTTTGGAATCATTTGATTGACTTGATATCCAATCCAACTGCATTTGCTTTGAAACAGGAAAAGCCCAACCTCCAAGCATGTACTCCGTTTCTGAATCATTTATTAAGTCCAATAATAACTGAAAATCCTTTTGATCAATAGCTCTTAAAATGATTTTTTTACCCTTAATATTCATAATGTCTCTGTATTATATTTGTTGAGATTTTGCTTTTCCCTGTAAGAATCAAAGTCCTCGAGCGAATCAACCCCCCGTATTCCTATGTTTTCTTTAAAAAACAAGTTGATGCACGTTTTTAAAATTATTTTAATATCTAGAAAAAAACACATGTGATCTATATACTTTAAATCATACTCAAATTTTTTTTCCCAATTAATTCCGTTACGTCCACTAACTTGTGCTAGGCCTGTAAGTCCTGGCTTCACACCATGTCTTCCTTTTTCAATTTCGGAGTAATAGGGTAAATAATGTGTAGCTAGAGGCCTGGGGCCAACTATGCTCATATCCCCTTTTAAAATATTGAATAACTCAGGTAGTTCATCCAAACTCAAGGACCTTAACAGTTTCCCAAATTTTGTTAGCCTTATGTTATCAGGAAGTAATTTCCCGTCTTGATCACGATCATTACTCATTGATCGGAATTTATACATTGTAAATATTTTTTCATCTTTTCCTGGTCTTGACACTTTAAAGATTACAGGTTTGCCCAATTTCATTCTTATTAAAATGGCAACAAAAATCATGACTGGCAATAAGACAATAATAGCCTGAAACGCTAACATAAAATCTAAAATTCTTTTTAAATGTAGGGTGTAAAAATTACGTTTTTTCATATTTACTTTAAATCAAAAGAAATGGATTTACAATTTATCAGTTTAGAAGTTAGCTTTTCTGATAAATTCTAAACTAACACCGAAAAGATAGAAACTTACAGATGTTTAAAATCCTAAAAAATATTGCCTTCATTATGCGTGATAACTGATTGAGTGGAAATTTAATACCAGCTAATGTCAATCAAAATATGCATTTTATTTCTAGTTGAACCAAACTGTTCTATTAATATAATCTGTATAACTTATAATTATTCTGACCATTTTATCTGAAACATTTGGCATTGAGTAATCCGCTACTCTCCTGAACTCGCGTTGGTCTCCTCTTTTTTGTATAGATACTTGTTCTAAAGCTTGCATGATTCGCTCTGGATTTAAACCGACCATCATTACGGAAGCTTCTTCCATTGCTTCTGGGCGCTCGTGGGCCTGACGAATATTTAATGCTGGAAAATTCAAAATCGAAGACTCCTCCGAAATTGTACCACTATCTGATAGCACTGCATATGAATTCAATTGTAATGCGTTGTAATCGTTAAAACCTAATGGTTTTAAAAGTTGAATATTTTTATGTAGCATAACTCCTTTCGCATCAATCATTTTTCTTGTTCTAGGATGTGTGCTAACTATGATGGGATAATTATATTTTTCTGCAATTAAATTTAAACAAGTTACTAGTCCTAAAAAGTTCTGCTCACTATTTATATTTTCCTCTCTATGTGCTGAAACTACAAAATATTGATGTTCAGTTAAATTCAAACGTGTTAATACATCCGACTCTTGAATAGAAGGTAAATAATGATGTAAAACTTCAAACATAGGAGAACCAGTTTTAATAATTCTATCTGCAGGTAATCCTTCTCTTAACAAATATTCTCGCGCGATATCACTATATGTTAAATTGATATCAGAAATATGATCAACAATTTTACGATTCGATTCTTCAGGTACACGTTGATCAAAACACCTATTCCCAGCTTCCATATGAAAAATAGGAATATGTCTCTTCTTAGCAGGTATAGCACATAAACAGCTATTTGTATCACCTAATACCAAAAATGCATCAGGCTTTAACTCTTCTAACAACGGATCTATTTTAATTAGAATTTGACCAACAGTATCAGTAGCAGTTGCTCCTGCAGCATCTAAAAAATAATCTGGCTTACGAATTCCCATTTCTTCAAAGAAAATTTGATTTAATTCGTAATCATAATTCTGACCTGTGTGAATAATGATATGTTCTATAGCCTTCGAATGATCTAAGGCAGCTATCACCCTCGATAATCGAATAATCTCGGGACGAGTCCCTACTACAGTCATTACTTTTAATTTTTTTTTCATTTTAATGTTAATTCTTATTAAAAATTTCAATTACACATTTTCTAAATACGTATCTGGATTCTTTTGATTATAAAATTCATTGATCCAAAAAATAGTATACATTATTTCGTCTCCGATATTTTTAATATTATGAGTGTACCAAATAGGTATATCTACATAGGACGGATTTTCTCCATCTAAATAAAAATCCAACACTTCATCTGTTCCTATGCGTCTTAACTGAATCAATGCTTTTCCTTTAATTACCGCAAAACGTTCAATTTTTCTAGTGTGATAATGATTCCCTCTAGTAATACCTGGAACTGTTGTAGAAAAGGAAACCTGTCCTCCTACTCCCAAATGAAATATTTCTACAAAAGAACCTCTTTCATCTATATGCTCTAAAAACGAAACAGGGAAATGATTGGAAATGTCCATGTAACATCGAAAAGTATTGAACAAATTCAATTCAAAAGAGGAATCGATGCTAGGAATAATTCCCTTTTCCTGATACTCTGATTTGTATTTTTCTAATAAAAATAATATTTCAGAAACCTTAGCCGTCCTTGTAAAGGGCACTTTAATTTCAACTTGAGATTGTGGATTCCTAATTTCAGATATAATAGCTTCAACTAATTCGCCTACATATATTAATTTCAATTCCCCATCAATAGCAATAGTTGGTTTCTCGTTTTGCGCTAATTGATGGCAAAAAGTTGCAATAACTGAATTATAATTAGGACGTCCAAATGGACCGAATACATTGGGAATATTTAAACTGGTAAATTTACCGCCAGATTTTTTTGACCAATTATATAATAATTCACGACCTGCTTTTTTGGACTTTCCATATTCATTGTCTCTTTCTTCTTGAGTTGAAGAAGAAAATATTACATGGGCTTTGCTTTGAGCACATTCTAATGCTAGAACTAATTTTTGAACCAATTCAATATTGGTTTCATAAATGACTTGTGGATCATTGTGCCGATTCATGGCTGCCAAATGAACAATTACATCGCACTCTGATACAAAATGCATCAGTTGTTGTTGATTTAAAAAATAGTCTTTATTAAAAGATACTCTTTCAAACTCCCCTGAATATAATCCAAGGGTATTGTACAAATGCATTCCAACAAATCCTGCTTGTCCTGTTATTCCTATTTTTACCATTTCCAAATTTGTAAAGTAGTTTGTTGGGTATCGAAATTCATCATAAATTTATCCTAAACGATAATTCGACATCACTAGTAATTTTGATTTTTCATCTAGTGTTTTATATGTTAGACTTAAACCCTGCTGGTATATGCAAGCCGTCTAATGAAACTGATTCCTAAATCTAGTTTAATCTGATTAAGCTTTCAGACGGATTGTTAGTACCCCGCTTTTTGAACCGGATTAGATTCAAATTTCCAAGTTTAAGTATTAATTTCTAAATATTTATAGCAGTCTATTGAATTATAAAACTATCTAATTTAGCGCTAAACCGTCGATTTGCTATTTAATGTCTTTGCCAAGCTCTTAAAAAATCAAATAAATGATTTAATAAGCTATACATTCTTTTTTACAAAAAGTATAAAAATCACTATTAACAAAAATTAACCCTGTTCATTTTGAAGGTTATTGCCTAAAATTAAAGTCGGCTTAATTCACTAATTAATCTGGAATTTGCATTTCCTCTTCGCCAAATATTTCTTTTCTAATTAAGGGCAACTTCGACAACAATTGCTTCAATCCATCCACACCTTGTTGTGTTGTATTGTGTGAATTATAATCTTCAATTAATGAAACATCCTGCTCTCCTTCTGAAAAATACCGTGCATAATTTAAATCTCTGTTATCAGCTGGAATTCTATAAAAATTCCCCATGTCTTCCGCTTTCGCCATTTCTTCTCGTGTGCACAAAGTTTCGTATAGCTTCTCACCGTGTCGCGTTCCTATAATTTTAATTTCAGTATCCGTTTGACATAATTCTTTTAACGCTTGAGCTAAATCACCAATGGTTCCTGCAGGAGCTTTATTTACAAACAAATCACCCGGATTACCATGTTCAAAAGAAAATAATACCAAATCCACCGCATCTTCTAATGTCATTAGGAATCGTGTCATTTTAGGATCAGTGATAGTAAGTGGGTGGCCTTTTTGAATTTGATTTAAAAATAATGGAATAACTGAACCTCGCGAGGCCATAACATTACCATAACGAGTTAGACAAACTATGGTATCCGTTAAATTTCTAGAGGCAGCAACCGCTACTTTTTCCATTAAAGCTTTGGATATTCCCATAGCATTAATTGGATAAGCTGCTTTGTCCGTACTCAAACAAATTACTTTTTTTACCTTACTAGCTCCAGCAGCATCTATGACATTTTGTGTCCCAAAAACATTCGTTTTGGTTGCTTCTAAAGGAAAAAACTCACAAGACGGCACTTGCTTTAATGCAGCAGCATGAAAAACATAGTCTACACCACTCATCGCATGCATAATACTATTATAATCACGAACATCCCCTATATAAAATTTTATTTTATCATTTTTCAATTGATTGCGCATATCGTCTTGCTTCTTCTCATCACGAGAGAAAATTCTAATTTCTCTAAAATGATCAGTTAACAAGAATCGATTTAAAACAGCATTACCAAAAGAGCCCGTACCCCCAGTAATTAATAATACTTTATTTTTAATCATATTTTTAATTATTTTTTAATTATTTATATTATTGTTACAAATTCGTCAGTTCAAACAATAAGAACTCTGAAATTATTAGTTGTCAATTAAAAAGACAATTTCTATAAAAGAATTAATAAGTTAAAATTAATAGATTTTTTCTAATATCACTATGATAAAAACATAGCTAAAAACATTCTAGACTTAGCTCCCTAAATAACTTCACCAAATTTTTCATTCAGTTTAGAAAAATGAATTTAGGGAACAAAGTGTGCAATACTTAGAATTTTGCCAGTTGAACAGAGTCTATCTTTACCGAAAGAAGAAGAAATAATGGCCAAAACAGACTAAACAATATCGAACTTTTGTCTTGTTTTTAGGAGTTCGAGACATTCTAATTTACTATTTCCCAAACTAAAAACAATTGAAAGTGAAAATATAAAAAACATGTAAATATTTGGAATACCGAAAGAAAAATATGGTTGTGTTAAACCAAACGCAATAAGTGTCAGAAATAACATTCTCGATTGGTAAGATAATTTAATTGCCAAATAAATAACTATCAATATAAAAATGAACATATTAAAAATTCCATAATCTAACAGAGTTTGTACAATAAAATTGTGAGCGGTAACCTGTACTTCCAATCCCAGATCAATAAAAGAAGTATCCCCACTTCCAAATAACAAACTATCGTGATATTTACTTAACAATTTTTTAATAATATCTTGTCTTGAATCATCACTTTGAATCAGATTTCTCATTCCTAATTCATCTTTCAAATAGTTTAATAAAATAAAAATGCAAAATAAAAATAGGGATCCAAATATTGAAAATAACAATCTTAACTTAGGTAAATTAATCCATAAATGAATAAAGGTAAAAATTAACACCACTAATAATGCCGTTCTACTTTGACTTATAATAATTGCAAATAAAATAGCAATGAATAAAACAAACCTCAACACTTTATTATATTGAGAGAATAAGATTAGAAGAGCAGATATAGTACAATACAAACCATAGACATTTCTATGAAGGGCGTAACCAGAGAAACTAAAGTCAGTAGAGTTTGTGTCTAAAGCTAGAGACGAGTATAATAACCAATTGTTATTAAAATATGAATCAATAACTGGGAAAAAACACCAAATAAATAAAACAAACGTTATTATATGCCTCTCTTTCCATGAAAAATAATTCTTTTTTGTAATTTCAAGTAAAAATAGATAAAACAAAGGCATAAAAAACAAGGCGAAAAATCCGTTTAAGCTTGCACTAGAAATGAAGAAAATTAGAAAAGAAAACAAAAAAGTTATAAATAAAATGCTAACTAAGTATAAACTATTTGATGAAAATTTGTTTTTACTTCTTAAAAAGAATAAAAACATTGAAATACAGAACAAAGAAGAAAGAATCAATTGACTCAAACTACTGAAATTATCTACACTACCCAAAAATTTAACTACAAAACTATCTTTATGCAATGGTATTAGCATTAACAATATAGCTACAATAACGATAGATTTTAAATATTTAAATTGAAATTTTAACATTTACTTAGTAACGGCTGTTTGTTTAGGAAAAGCATCCACAAAAGAATTTGGATTCATATTAACTATATATGAACGTCTTTTTAAAGCATACTTTTGCAACTCCTCATAACCACGAAACATAATCAAAATATCCTCTAAAACCTTAGCCATTGTGTACTTAATGCCTGCTGAATCATACCATATAATCGGTTCTGATGGATGACTGTAAAAATGCCTGATTGAAAGCTTCACGTTATTGTTTTTATCAACAGTCAAATCTTTAATTATGTCATGGTCAACACCAAAAAGAAATAAATTTCTATATCTCAAATTTATGCCTAAAAAAATACTCGCGACTATCACATTTCTTATAGGGAATATTGTTAAGTTTCTTAACAAAAGTTGACTTCTTATATAATCAAATCCAGTAAACGGAACACAGTTAATATAAACAACATTAATAAATGATGAAAATTTATATTTTGATTTCAAAAAAAAACGTTTTCGTACATTGGGAATAAATAAATTCATTTCCCAATTTACTTTTTTGAAGATGGTGTTGTACAATAAATCAGATCTCTCGTTAATATCTTCATTGATCGAATTAAAATAGTAATCATCATACAACACGTAATATTTTGGCTTAATTCTAAAAAAATATTCAGAATATCCGAAGTCGTTAACTACAAGAATATCTCCTTTTTTTTTGCAATTAAATTCTTGCAAACTATCGATATCCAAGGAGGGCCCATTTCCAATTATTAAAAGAGCATCATTTTTTTGTCTTCTCTTAAATATATCGTTAACTTTAGTAAAATGTTTTAAAATTCGCAACAAAGAGAATAGAGAATTTTCCAATGTGATTAAGAATTTTACGATACTAAACATCAATATATAACTTTTACAATTATGGGTCTTTTAAATTCACTTAAAAAGGCTATTTCGCTTTAATTGCTTAAAAAAACTAATTCTATATATTTTATTAGAAAAATAGAATACAAGAATTGCATAAAATAAAAAGGTAATGGCATAAGAAAAAGCCGCCCCAAAAGCACCATATTCCTTTATAAAGAAATAACTAATGAAAATTTTAACTGCCAACAAAACAATATCTATTTTCATCAATAAAAATGTTTTATTTTCAAAAAGAAGAAAATTCACAAATATAAAATAACAGGCTTGAAAGAAAAAACCCAATAATATAATAGTAACAAAACTTCCAGATTCCAAATATTTCTTACCATAAAATATGTTAATCATATATTGAGAAATAATACTTAAAGAAACACAACCGAGTAATAAAAGTATTGTAAGCGAAATTATGCGATTTCTCAAAAGTAACTTACTTTCTTGTGTAAAATTTGCCAAAACTGAATTAAACCAAGGAACCCACGCTAAATTTAAAGAACTGGAGACCAAAGAATAAACACTGGCAATTTGAAAAGCAATTGAATAATGACCTACATCCATTAGTCCATTATACTTTGTTAAAAAAAACCGATCAACAGCAGATAACATAACACCAATTGCAGCATGAACAATCAAGGGGCTGCTAAACACAACGAGTAGTTTTATCATTCTAAATGAAATCCTTGGAAAAATATATTTCTTTTTGATACTAAATAATATGCAAAATGAAATGATCACATTAGCTAAAAAGTAACCTATTATTCTAGATAATACATGATTATCTAAATAAATGATTAAATAAACTGACAAAGATAAATCTAGTACTGCACGGAGCGTAGAAAAAATAAAATATTCCTTTCTTCTATTTGTAACATTTAAAACAGTGAACAGATAGGCGTTTGTAACCAATGCATATACACTAAATAGGGAGATTAAAACCAAACTATTTGTGATGCCTAGGTATGTAGAAAGCTCACTTAAGAAAAATAAAACTCCAATTAAAAAAAAAATAGCAATAGTTAGAAACATATACAAAATGTGAGCAAATAATGTATGAATTTCATTTTTTTGTTTGTAATAAAATACGGAAATAGCGCTTTCAAATTGAAATCCGATGAAAACTACAACAACGCTAATTCCAGTAATTATATTCGTCGTTAATCCGTAATCAATAACACTTATATTTCTGGCAATATAAACCGACGACACAAAAGCCAAGATCGCATTTATTAACGAGCTAGTTGTATACAGTAGTGGGGATGAGAATTTATTCAGTAATTTCTTCACTATTATTTCGAATAATTGCAATTATAATTTGAACTCAGCATTGATTTTATTCAAACATTTTTCTTAAAGACTCTATATTTTCAAAATTTTCAGCATTTGCCTTAATCCAGTTCTCGTCTTTACTCCACCAACTATAATTTAATAACTCCACAATTTCCGAATTTGTAAATCTTGTTTTTATACAGCGAGCTGGCACACCAGCCCAAACTTCATATGGTGATGTACTTTTAGTTAATACAGCATTCGAAGCTATAATGCACCCATCTGCTATCTTGATGCCAGCCATGATAGTAACATTTGAACCAATCCAAACATCATTACCAATGCTGACAGAATAATTCGATTCTGATAATAAAATTAATTCCTGGAACTTCTGTCTTTTAACATAAGTAAACCCTGCCTGTTTCCTAATTGAGTAAAATGCAGGATGTGTAGAAATAAAAACTGATGTAGGATGAGTTGATCGTATAATTTGAACATTATCACCTACTGAGCAATACCTTCCGACTGAACTAAAACTCAGGTTGCAATTTGTACCAATATAAGACCCTCGACCTATACTAGAATTGAGAATTAATGTATTTTGACCAATTCTATTTGAGCCTTCAAGATAAGTATTAGAAAGCCTTACACCATACCGAATTGCGACGTTACGGCTTTTGAATTTAAAAAAATATACAAAAAGATATATAAAGTCCTTAATGAATCTCATGATATCTTTTATTGGTACTTTTTGAGAATGATTTCTTTACTAATATTTTCTAAATTAAAGCCAGATGCTAATAAATGCTGACGCATATCTTGCCTTTCCAATAAATGATTATTGATATATCTATTTAGATGATTACCATCTTTACCAAATGAAATGAATAAAGCACCGCGCTCTTTTTCTTCAGGATAGGATAAAAATTTCGGAATCAAATATTCATATCCTTTAAATTGTGTAACAGAAATTCTTGAGTTAAATTTATATCTAACCGCATTACCACTATGAAGCAACCGCATATTCCATACAACTAAATCTCCAATCCCTGATTCGACAAAAGTTCGAGTGCCTTTGGAGGTATTATGAGTGCCTTTTATTACCTCTAAACCCCCACTGTGTTTTGTATGGTCTTGTAAATATATACCGAAACGGATTAAATCATATGGAGAGTTCCAATCTTCGCCCTCGTTGAAAACCCTATCTACATTATCTCTATGAAAACCTCTTTGTCCAAGACCTTTGGTGTACATTGAATCCCCAAAGTAAAGGGCATCTCCTTCAAGTATTTCATTTGCAAGCGGCCTAATTTTATCAATGATAAATTTTAAATTCCCCTTTGACATCAGGTCTCCAATACCAAAAACACCGCCTGCTTTGTAGTATGCAATTTTACCTTCAATTTGATCCTCTTTAACTTGTAAAGTTAAACAATCTCGGAGAGATTCAACTTCACTGATACTAAAGAATGATTTGAAGATTTGAAAACCATCTTGTGTAATATTCATATTTTTACTTTTTAAATGTTTTAATTACAGTCAATGACTCCATAACAATTTCGAATTGAAAGGTGCCTATGTATGCTAAAGCCATTATTATTTATTCCATTTGGATCAATATATCGTCCGACATATATACGATCACCATTGACATCCATATCTGAACACCAAACATAATCATTCTTCCATAAAACCTCATTATTTATTAACCAGTTCAATATAAATGCATATGCTACTTTATTAGCTGCTGGTAATTCACTTTTCTCAACGAAACTAATTGGTTCTTTTGATCTACTCTCTTCAAAAACCTTCTTTCTGATTAAAAACCATTCAGCCGGTATTACGTGATCAAAAAAAACCTCTTTAATGTACCAGTCTTGATTATAAAAACACGGTTCACTTATTTTACTATCTACCCCTAAGTAGGCTTTAAAATTTCTTAATGTCGATACCGAATTTTCAAATTTAGATACGCCTAATACAAGAAGATAATCTTTTGATTTCTTTTCTAGATATTTGGAATTAAATGGTACTGTTGGTATTTCCGTTGGAATCTCAAGAGGAAATTTATCCTTTATACTAGAAATCTCCGTTGGTCCTATTAGGTTAGACTGAAATATTTCTTTTGCTAAAGCTAAACTTGTTTTTCCTTCCATTCTTGATATTTTATAACTTCATCTAAATTAGCTAAATGGCCTTTAATAGAATATTCTTCTATGCGTATGAATTCCTGTCCCAATCTATCAATACGTCGACCCCATGGATTTTCTTCGAACCATTTAAGATTTCTAACAGGGGCATTATAAAGTAAAACTTCTTTTTGCCTATTTAATACTTCCCTGAGAAATGTTAAATATGCTCTATATTGATGTTCATGAGTAGCGACGAGAATTAGTTTTTTCCATTTATTATCTAATGCTAGTTTCATCACCTCTCCTGCTTGTTCTCTGGTATTTTGAGAAATATCTTCATGTATAATATCTGATTTAGGTACGCCTAAATCTAAAATATGTGGGAGTATATCTGAAAACGGGTAGCTACCATATTCATAGTCAGTTATTCCACCGCTAAATACAATCTTTTTACCAAAACCATGAGTGTATAAATCTACTGCCTTTCTGTACCGATTATAACCATCCCCTTCTAAAAGAATAATGGCGTCAGATTTTTCAATACAATCGTTATCAACAATAGCTATAATTTTCTCTATGCCTATCATATTTTAGAAATCGCTCCAGTTAATAGGTGAATCTGCTTGAATATTATGTAGGGCAATTTTACCAACAATGACTTTTTTATATTTTGGAAGTATCCCAAGAGCTGGTCTCAACTCAACTATATCGTCCTCTTTAATTACTTCGCCTTTTTTAATCAATTTATTAGTGTAAAGACCTCTTCTTTGTACAATTACAGTTTCCGCTTCTTCTTCTACAACTACTTTTCGAGATGTACCCATGGCCGATTCTAATTCTCTAATATAATCTACCATTACTTTAAACTCATTTTTATCCATTGAATGTGGATGATCGGGCCCATCATCGGCTTTATTAAGTGTAAAGTGCTTTTCAATTACAAGTCCGCCTAAGGCCGTGGCTCCTAAAGCAACAACAGGTCCCGGAGAATGATCTGAATAGCCTGTTAATACATTAAATGCCATTTGATAGGTTTTTAATACATTAATATTTGCACTCTCAATTTTAGATGGATAATTAGTAATACACTGAAGGAGTACTAATTGATTATTCCCGGCTTCTTCTATTACTCTTAATGCCTCATCAATTTCCGACATGGTAGCATCACCAGTTGCTAAAATTACAGGCTTACCTTTTTTAGCTATATACTCAATCATTTGCAACCATGTAATATCGCCCGAACCTATTTTAATGTATGGAACATCTAATTCCATGCACAAATCTACCGCTTCGTAATCGTATGGGGAGGTAGAAAAATCAATGCCGATTTTTTTGCAATATTCAGCAATCTCTTTGTGCCATTCTCTGGGAAATTCGGCATCCCTGAAAACCTCATGTACAGGGCGCCCCCAGGTGCCGTGAACCCCTTTTAATTTCATGCTGCGAAAACCATTTTCAGAAACGATTTTTTCGGCTTTAAAACTTTGAAATTTTGCACAATCGGCACCACATTCTTTAGCCGCATCAATTAGTCTTTTAGCCTTTTCGATGTCGCCATCAAAATTGGCGCCTATTTCTGCAATTATATACGAAGGTCGTCCTTCAGCAATTACTTTATTACCAATTTTAACTTCTTTTGAGAAAAAATTATTGTTCATTATTTTATAATTAAGTCGTCAATTAAATATTATTATATTCAGCGATTGTTTTACATAAAATTTCAGCTTGCTGTTTAGCTTCATCTAAATTCCAGTAATTAGTTTTTAGTTGAATCATTCTAGGTTGGAGAAACTCAGAAACCGGACAAAGTCCCTCAGAATACTTTTGCCAAATCCCATCATAATTTTGAATTTCATTTAAAAATAAGGGTTCAAAATACGATAGTTTCCAGGCAGCGTAAAAACCATCCCCCCCATTTTTCTGAAAAAGATCTCTAAATTTGTACCAATCAACTTTTGGGTTGTCAGTGTTCAAATAAACACTATAACACCAATAGCTATTTATACAATCACTTGGATTATGTTGTTTGATTAATAAAGTTTGGTTCTCAATAACCTCATCAAATATTTTAGCAACAGCGATTCTAATCTCCACCAATTCAGTTGCCCTCTCAAGTTGGCCTAAAACAATTGCTGCATTACCTTCCGATAACCTATAATTAAACCCTAAACTAACATGACGGCTATAATTTGGATCTTGAATGTCGTTCCTTGTAATTTTACCTTGTTTTGCACTTACACCTGCGTAACCCAAACTACTAAACCTTCTACCCTCATTTGCAAAATTTTCATTATTAGTACACAACATTCCGCCTTCTCCACAGGTTAAATGTTTACTTGCTTGAAAACTAAAACTAGAAAAATCACCAAATGAACCTACAACTTTCCCTTTGTAATAACCTAAAAAACACTCTGCATTGTCTTCAATTAAATATAAATTATATTTCCTGCAAACTTCTTTTATCGACTCATAATCAGGAGACAAACCATATAAAGCAACAGTTATAATTGCCTTGGTTTTGGAAGTAATGCAACTCTCAATTGATTTAGCTGAGATATTAAAAGTTTTTTTATCCACATCAGCAAATACAGGTATTGAGCCGTTTTGTAATACTGCCAATGCGGTACTTGACATTGTTAATGGAGGTACAATTACTTCATCTCCTCTTTTTACCCCCAAAGCCGCTAGGGCAGTATGCATTGTTGCTGTTCCATTAACATGAGCAATTGAATATTCCATTCCAATCACTTTTGAAAATGTAACTTCTAATTTATTTCCGAATATGCTATTCCTACTAGTGTTAAATTCGTTATCAATCACTTGATTGACGTAATCTTTTTCTAATTGAGTAAATCTGTTAATCATAGATACTATATTTTTGAATTATTATACATTGCACTTCTTTTTTCATTCTGATTAATTTTAAATAAATCGGGCTCTGATTTGTATAAAGATATTATTTCATCAAAACCAAAAAATTCGTTGGTTGAATACAATCTATTATAAATTTCACCTGCAAGCATTAAATCTTTTTCGGTATCAACTGTAAGTCTTAGGTGAGACATGTCTTCTGCGTAGGCAAAATTTTTCATTTTGACCAAATTAGTGTTTCGATAAAAATATTGAGTAACATGTTCCTTTTCAAAAACATCAATTGAATTTTCAAATGCCTTCTTTATTGCTGAATAAGTAAAAACTTCTACATCTAAACCTTCGGGGAATGATGGAGGGAAGTTATTACAAGCAAAATCCAAGTCTTCTCTAATTAGCAGGTCAATAACTAAATCAATGATATTAGAGTCTTTGAATGGATCATCACCCGTAATTCTAACTATAATATCTGCTTCAACTTCGGTAGCTGCATAATAATATCTACTTAAAACATTATCCTCACTTCCTCTAAAGCAAGTAATTCCGTTTTGCTCCGCCCAATCTTGTAATAAAGCATCTTTGGGGAGCTTAGTAGTGGCAATTACAACCCTATTAATTAGCCGAGAAGCTTTTAAACGGTTGCATATATGATAAATCATTGGATTACCCTCCAATTCAAGAAATGCCTTGTTAGGGAGTCTTGTAGAACCTAACCGGGTTTGAACTATTGCTATAATATTACACACTAAAGTAATTAATTATTTTGCGTTCTAGAATATGAATAAATCCGATATCGACCTCCCCCTCCGTGAAAAGGAATTATAAATTTACTTAATAAATAATACTTCTTCTCATCTACTGGAAAATCATCCGCCAAGTACTCCACATGACGTTCACTGTCTGGAAATAAAAGATAATTTGATTTTTGATGTAAAATGAAGTCTGGATCAATGATTTTCTGAATCCAATCAAAATATTCGTCAACAACTGGAATAGACATTTCACTGAAGGAATTAAAATTCACAACTAATCCTACGTCTAAATAATTAATTTCTTTGTAGATGTTTGTAGGTATAATATAAACTACACCGGGTTTAGCATCTAATGGGTAGCTTGTTACAATTTCTACAGGCACGTTTGATTTTTTCAAAAAATAGTATGCTATTATACCAGTTTCAATTAAGTCGATAATATAATACGTATTTTCTATATTAAACGTTCTGAATATTTTAACTAAACCTCCAAATCCCCCACCGATCTCAATAATTGATTTTTTATTCCCTCTACTTAAAATCTTATCCATCAACTGAGCGCAATAAAAATGTCTTGGTGAATCCAATTGAATAATTCCGCCATCTTCAAGTAAGAGGCCGAAAGGATTACCAGGCGACCCACTCAATAATTTTATTGCATCAAAGTTTTGTAAACCGCCAAATTCAATTGCAGCGTCAATATCGTCTAGAATTACATTTAAAGAACTTTCATTTAGTTCACTTGATGCTGGTGTAATAATTCCATGACTCGAATTATCAACAAAAAAATTCACTAAATTCTCGGCTAATAATAACTCATTATTTGATGATAAAGCATAAACAAAATCATGTCGTTTCTTTTCATCAATGTATATCCATTCACCACTTTTTACCTTTGTCTCACTATAATATTATAGCAATGTAAAATCTCCCTAGCAATGATTATGTCAGACTCTGACGCCTGGATTCGTGAGGAAGGTATAAATAAACGATGATTTGTTTTGTGGTGTTAATGCTAAGACGAGCATAATTATTTCTTTTCATATTTTTTAATTTAGTTTAGGTTACTTCAAGTTGTTAACGCAAGAATAATTATTTAGAGACCTAACTTCTACGATGGAAGATACTATACAAAGAGAATTAGCTTCGCAGGTTTGGGACATACAGATTGAAAAAGTACGCACCAAACTGCGCACCAATTAACTTTATTTTGATTGATTTTTGAACATTTTGAGGAAACTCACAATTAAAACATGTACTCATTATCAATGCTTTAACTATTTATACTAATTAGTAAATACCCCTCTGCGGTCTGGACCACACTAATCAGGATTTCAGTTTTTGAGTCTTCCACCAGCGACTCAATAATAAGTACATCACCGCCAAGAAAAATGTCAAAAAGGAACCGCCAATCGCCATTAATAGTTTACTCGTCTTTTTCATTTCCAAGGGGAAACGCGGCTGATCGATCAATTGAATCAACGGCTGGTCTTTGGCCATCATGGTCCTACTCAGTTCCAAATTTTTAATCAATTCACCATACATTGTAGACAACACTTGTATCTCCAATTGCTTCTTGGCCTGAGGCACTTTTGCTACGCCCCTCACCAAAAACTGGTTGCCATCTACTTCCGAAGCGACCCCATACATAGCTTGCCCCAATGCCCGCTTCACGCTATCTACCTTATGCTCCATCATCTTCACATTTTTACGCATCTGTCCCGTTTTGGTTTCTACGTAAAATTCCGTGACGTTTTGTGTTAGAATTTGGGTGAAATTCTTTGCAAACCATTGGTCCTCTCCAGTGAAAGATACCGATACAATGGCCAACTTCTTATCCATCTTGGCCACTTGGAGGTTAGTTTTGGTTAAGTCTGCAGATACCTTGGCCAAAAAAGAATCTTGCGCCAAGGTGTAGCCCTGTTTTTCTTCGTTTCCATTGAAATGCACGGGCACGGGATCTTCGGGTTTGCGTGGCTTGGGTTTTTTGGGTTTGTTAAAATCGATGTATTGATTCACCAATAACTTTGATTTACCTGCACTGTCTACCGCAGTCAACAGTGTTTTTTCTACCAACAAGCGGCTTTTCATGAGCTCCAATAAATTGTCGCCACTGAATGCACCTGCAGAACCACCGCCCATGTCTAGGCCAAATTGAGATGCGATGGAACCCAAACCACCCATTTTGTCGCCACTTTCTGCCAAGGCAAATGTAAGTTTGGCTGTATACTTGGGCTTTTGAAATTTTGCATAAAAAAATCCGGCCACACCGCCCAACAATCCCAACAACATCAGTTTCCACCATTGGGTTTTGAGGTAGGCAATCACCTCTCCCGCTTTTTGGATGAGCTCCTTGAGGGAAATTTCGTCGGTTTCTTGCGTTTGCATATCCATGTTATTGGTTGATCAAAGCCCAAAGGGTTGCAAAACCCGTTAATTTGATGGTGATATCCGATATCACTTTGTTCCAATCTGTGGGAATTTTGTTTACTCGATCTTTGAAGGATGACTTGGCTTTCTTTTCTTTGGATATTACATAAACGGCACTGCCCTTCTTCACTTTTGGAGACACCCTGAACGCGTAAAAATTGATAGTTCTTCTTACTCTTCCATTGGCCTGCACTACATAGGTCTTGGAGCGCCACGCATCAGAAGTATAGCCATTACCAAACGTTCGAATGTAATAACCAGCCCGTTTGCCTGAAACAAAGGGAGAGTTCATTACCGCATAATCCGTCAAAGAATCCAAATTCAACAAATTCTCTATGTATTGAATGCCCGTACCATAAATGCTGATGTAATCAATCACCTTGGGTACCGAAATGATATCGCCCTCTTTCATGGTATAATTGTACATCGATCCACGGCGGTTCATGGCTTTCTTCATGTCAAACACCAAGAATCCCCCGGGCAAATTGGGACGGTCAAATTTGGCACCCTCAGGAAATGCATAGGCCGTTAATCCACCGGCCAATTGAACCGCGTCGTGTACCGTGAATCCTTTGTCTTGAATTACATAGGTACCCGGGTATTTGAATTCACCCCTCAATTCAATGACCTTTTGCAATTCAAAGTTGGGTATCCTTCTTACCGATACAATATCGAACGGCATCAGCTGCGTTTTCAATACTTCCTGGTTCTCTGTGACATCTTTTGGAATGGTTAATTCCAACATCGATGTTTGATAGGGCTCCCCAGGTTTGTAATTGGGGGCAAAAATGTTACTGCGCGCAATTTCGATCTTGGTCAGTTCCGCTGAAACCTTAATACCGCCGGCCAAAACCAACACATCACCCAAGGTCAATCCTTCTTTGTACGACAGCGACATGGGATTTTTAACCTCCCCGTTCACATTCACAGTAAACGTATCCAAAAACTCCGCTTCTGTGTACAAAAGCAGTACATCATTCTTTCTCAAGACAATGTTATTGACATTCTCCAAGCTGTTGAACAGCGCAGAAACTTCCAAGGGAATGTATCTTCTTGTTTCGTCTTTCTCCGTTCTCACCAAATAGGCCCGCTTCAGCATGGCCTGCTCTTTGAGTCCGCCAGCTTTGTGAATCAAATCCAATACCCGCTCACCTGATACTAGCGGAAATACGCCAGGAAAATATACTGGCCCTTTGATCTCCACTTGATTTTCCAGATCTTCATTCACCAGACCCACCACTACAGCATCACCGGCTTTGAGACTGAAATCCAAATTCAGTTTACTCAAGCTATCCCAATTCACTGAAAACAATCGCTGGTTCTTGTCAATATAGCGCTGCACCTGGGTGTTTGCTGCCAAGGCATTGGGTTGGAATCCACCGGCATATTTGAATAAATGCGACAGTTGTTCTGTTGGCAACAACTCATATGTCATCGGGCGTTTCACTGCACCTGCAATGCTCACCAATTTTCCTACCGTACCCACCACCAAGTAGTCATTGTCCTGCAGAAAGAAATCATCTTCCGATCCTGGATTTTGCAAGTAAGCATAGACATCAAAGGTCTTAATGACTTTGCCATTTCGGCGCAGCTGCACGTTTCTCAAGGTACCAATATCGGTGGGTCCGCCAGCGGCAATCAAGGCATTAAAGGCCGTGTTCAACGCAGGAATTTTGTATGAGCCGGGTTTAAATACTTCACCCACAATGTTCACCGTGATGCTGCGGCTGTAGGCCAAACTGATTTCCAGTTGGTTGGCACCCATGTTAAAATTGTTACTGAGGGCGGTTTTGATCAAGGTTTTGGCTTTGTCGAAGGCAATGCCTCTGACGTAAATACTGCCCAACTGTCCCAATTCAATTCGTCCGCGTGCATCCACCTTGGCCACGGAATTGTAATAACTCACGCCAAAGATGGAGATCCCCAATTCATCGCCTACCCCCAATTCGTAATTGGCTGGGGCTTTTGCATCGAGGCTGTGCTCGTAAATTTTCAAATCTCCCTTGCGAAACAATTCTTGTCCATATACTGTCACAGCACGTTCTTCTTTGGGCGCTACAATTTCAGACCCGGTCAGCGGCGTAGCGGCTTCGATCACCGCTTGCTTGGCTTTTTGCTCTGTCGCCGCCTGTGTCGCCATACCAGGGGTATTGACATTCGACGGAGATTGGCTTTGGAGCTTGTTCAAACGATCCTTGAAAGCCTGTGCCTCAGAGGCCGGCAGGCCCTTGGCCATGGCCAACTTTTCTGCTTGCTCCACCCCCAAACCGGCGGCCTGGGCTTGGGCCAACAAATCCAACAATTGGGCATCGGTGAAATCAGCAGCTTTTACGGTCGCTGGATTCTGTGACAATGCGGGCTGGGCTGTCAAAGATAAAATCCCTAAAAAAAAGATAATCAGTGCGTTGTGTTTTTTATTCATTGCGAAAGGGCAAAGATACGTAGAATAATGAGGTACTAAGCGTGCATGGCTTCGCCCCTTCAGTCACAGGGGTAACCTACGGGGGAGCTCTAACAATCCAAAAAGCACATTGTTTGCAGCCATACAAAGATATGACCAAACCCTTGCAATCTTAAAGGGTTTGACATGAATTTAACACCAAATTTGTGAATACGCAATTTCAGCGTATGAATGGAATTACTTTATTCTACCGTAACGGACTTTGCCAAATTGCGTGGTTGGTCCACATTGCAACCGCGCATCACAGCGATGTGGTAGCTCAGCAATTGTAGGGGAACCGTGTTCACCAACGGACTCAATGGCTCAATGGTTTCAG
>JACCDS011798596.1_pt1 | contig 39410 bp, 38 predicted proteins | sample 7446441 | NCBI WGS metagenome assembly JACCDS01 (sample SAMN15323445, study PRJNA562643) | freshwater metagenome | isolation source: river surface water | place: USA:Blue River Watershed | collected 2017-08-17
ATAATCAAGCGCAGAGCGGCGGGAGCCGAAAAATCGCGATGACCGCACCAGTCACCATTGAGCCGAAGCAGCAAGGATGGCGGATGCACTTTGTCATGCCAGGTAGCGAGACGCTTGCGAGCTTGCCGAAGCCTAATAGTCCTGACGTCAAGCTCCGTACTGTTAGCGAGCACTACGTCGCTTCTATACGCTTCAGTGGATTCACCACTGAATCAGCGATACAGGAGCAAACTGACAAGCTCCTAGCTTGGATGAGTAGCAAGCGGCTCGTGGCAAATGGCCCAGTTCAAGTTGCCCGGTACAACGGACCATTTACCTTACCTTGGCTCAGGCGGAACGAGATATTGATTCCTGTTGCGCCAGGACGCTGAGAACAGAATAACCATAACGTAGCAAAAGAGGATTGATTCATGTGTGGCCTTGCTGGCTGTTGGCCGACCTCAGCAGCACCGATTGCGAACGGACCCTTGCGTGAGCAGGTACAGCAGATGGCCCGCGCCCTGGTGCACCGTGGCCCTGATGACGCCGGTGTTTGGGTCGATGAAAACGCAGGCTTGGCTATTGGGCACCGCCGCTTGGCGATTGTGGACCTGTCAGCGGCAGGTCACCAGCCGATGTCATCTGCCTCAGGTCGCTGGGTGTTGGCGTTCAACGGCGAAATCTACAACCACATGGCACTTCGCGCAGAGCTGTCTCTGTCGGGTGCCTCACCCGTCTGGCGGGGCCATTCCGACACTGAAACTCTGCTTGCCGCCTTTGAGCAATGGGGCGTTGAAGCCACTTTGCAGCGCTGCGTGGGCATGTTTGCGATCGCCCTCTGGGACCAACAGGCCAGCACGCTCACCCTGGCTCGCGACCGCTTCGGCGAGAAACCGCTGTACTACGGTTGGGTGAACGGGGCTTTCTTGTTCGGCTCCGAATTGAAGGCGCTGAAAGCCCACCCAAAATTTGATTCGCTCGTCTGCCGCCAGGCCTTGGCGCAGTATCTGCGTTTTATGTATGTGCCTGCGCCACGCAGCATCTACCAGGGCATTTTCAAGCTCGAGCCGGGCTGCCTGCTTACGGTGCAGGGCCAGCCACCTGTGAGCGCCCCCTCACAGCCACTGCGGCCGGGGCAGTCTCATGGCAGCGTCGCTGTGCAGCGCTGGTGGTCTTTGGCTAGCGTCGTTGAAGCGGGCGCGCTCAATCCATTGACGGACGAGAGAGAAGCGCTTCGACTTCTGGAAGACCAGCTCGCCACCTCAGTGCGTCTACAGTCACTAGCCGACGTACCACTGGGCGCTTTCCTATCGGGCGGAGTCGACTCCTCCACCATCGTGGCTCTGATGCAGCAGCAGTCAACGCGCCCGGTGCAAACTTTCACGATTGGATTTGACGAATCAGGTTTTGATGAAGCACCTCATGCGCGAGCTGTGGCCGAACACCTGGGGACCGAACACCACGAATTACGGGTAAGCGCACAGATGGCACAAGACGTTGTGCCCACCTTGCCATGGATGTATGACGAACCGTTTGCAGATTCATCGCAAATCCCTACGCATCTCGTGAGCAAGGCTGCTCGTCAGCATGTCACCGTTGCTGTGTCGGGCGATGCCGGTGATGAGCTTTTTGGAGGCTACAACCGTTATTTCTGGGCTCCGAAAATCTGGAACAAGGTCGCTTGGTTGCCGATGCCGATGCGTAAGACGCTGGGTCGTCTTCTGAACACCATACCAATCAATGCTTGGGACGCGCTCGGGAAGATTTCTCATATTGCTTCAGGTACTGATGGCGTGGCGCGTTTGGGCGACAAAGCCCATAAATTGGGCTTGCGCATGCAAACTGTGCGCGACATAAACGATCTCTACCGCAGCCTGGTGTCAGAGTGGGAAGTGCCGGCTTCCTTGGTGATTGGAGAAAATGGAGTTCCGTTGGTGGAACCCTCGAATAGCCTCGATGATCCTTTGCCTTCCCGCGGTTTAGAAGAATCGCCGCTGCACATGATGCTTCAGGATGCCAGAACGTACCTTCCTGATGACATTCTTTGCAAGGTCGACCGGGCAGCGATGGCTTGCAGCTTAGAAACGCGGATACCTTTTTTAGATCATCGTGTGGCAGAGCTAGCATGGCGCCTGCCACTGCATATGAAAATCCGTGGCAACGTAGGTAAATGGGCACTGAGGCAAGTGCTTTACAAGCACGTGCCGAAGGAGCTGATTGAACGCCCCAAGGCGGGCTTTGCCGTTCCGATCGGGCAATGGCTACGGGGTCCACTACGGACTTGGGCCGAAGACCTGCTGGCAAAGCCACGCTTGGAGGCTGAGGGCTATCTGCACTCCTCGCCCATTCGCCACGCATGGGCTGAGCACTTGTCCTGTCGCCGCGACCACACGGCCAAACTATGGGCCGTATTGATGTTTCAAGCTTGGCTGCATGAACTGGGCAAACCTCACGGTGTGACGGCCTAAAAATTTTTTGTCCCACCTGCACTTCGCCGGCGCGCAGAGATCCAGCTGGTCATATTCATGGCTTGAAATAATTTGAGATGTGACTTGGCTTTTATGAGAAAGAGAGCCTTAATACGGTTCAAGAAAAACTCTGCGAAAGACCTGCAAGTTGGACGACCAATTATTTGTGCAACGCGTTGACATTGATTGTTGGCCAGTTAGCGCCACCATTTTTCAGCGCTGGCGCTCAATCGCTGCTCGAACGGCGTAGGTTCAGGCGAGATGTCGTCCAACCGACCTCATGATTTAGCGAATTTCACTGCTGCTGAAATTGCCGATCGCATGGGGTTGACTACCCGTCAGCTCCAGGATTTACGTTTACGCGGGATTGGACCGCAAATCGTCCAACGAGACCTCTCAATTCACTACGAGCTGGCCGAGGTCAGAGAAATCGAACGACACGAGGCGATGCAGCTCATTGAACACGTATTGGCCAGTGAGCGTCCACTGATCTTGCTGCGAGCTATGGCCGAGCAAGTCGGCTTTAAGCTCTCGCCGATCCTGCAACAGGTCGCCTTGCCGGCGAGATCATCAGTGTCAGACCAGCGGCTGACGTTTACCACTCCCGTTCAGCTCGAAGCCGTCAGTCAGCCCGGCCTATCCTCAGACGCGAATTTGCCTAAGCAGCCTGTAGTTCCTGCTACAGCCGCCGCTGAATATGCCGCACCAGTAGCACCCGCCGTCGCAACCGTCGCCTCGACGATCATCCCAATAACGAGAACGACACAGCCGACACCCGCCCTCGATACAACAGCCTGGTACTTGGTCTATACGAAAGCGCAGCAAGAGGAGATTGCCCGGATCAATCTGGAAAGACAGGGCTACGAGTGCTATCTACCCAAGCTACGTATTGAAAAAATACGCCGACGCAAAGCGGATATTGTCGAAGAGCCGATGTTTCCACGCTATTTGTTTGTACGCCTTGACCTCAGCGGGCAAGGGAAAAGCTGGACCCCGATACGATCGACCCTAGGCGTGCAACAGCTGATCTACTTTGGTAGTCGCGCCGCCTGCGTGGATGATCATCTCATTGAATGGTTGCGCCAGCGCGAGCAGCGTCACCCTACTGAGCCCATGTTTAAGGCGGGGGACGCTGTTGTTGTAACCGACGGTCCCTTTGCCGGTATCGAGGCGATCTATCAGACCACCGATGCCGAGCGGCGCGCCATGATTTTGCTCGAAATCCTGAGTAAGCCTGTAACTATGCAAATCGATCATGCGCGTTTGCGCAAGACGGTCTGAATTTCTTCGCCTTCTTCGCTTTAACCCCAGTTTTTCTGCGTGATGGGACTTGATACGTCTTGGCCTTCAGAGCCAACATGGGTCAAACCAAAAGCGCAGAGCGACTATGACTACGGCAGCTCATCTAACATCCACCAGTTCAACCACCCCTATTTTTCGTGCTGCCGAATATGTTCGGATGTCCACGGAACATCAGCAGTACTCCACTCATAACCAAGCCGACAAGATTCGTGAGTATGCCGAGCGGCGCGGCATTGAGATCGTGCGAACGTATGCCGATGAAGGAAAAAGCGGTCTGTCCATTGATGGGCGCGCGTCGCTCCAACGGCTCATTGCCGATGTCGAATCCGGCGACACGGATTTCAACCTGATCTTAGTCTACGACGTTAGTCGCTGGGGCCGATTTCAGGATGCCGATGAATCCGCATACTACGAATACATCTGCAAACGCAAAGGGATCGCTGTCGTTTACGTCGCTGAGCAATTTGAGAATGATGGCTCTCCGGTGTCGACCATCGTCAAAGGCGTCAAACGCGCGATGGCAGGCGAATACAGTCGTGAGCTCTCTGCCAAGGTCTTTGCTGGCCAGTGTCGTCTGATTGAGCTGGGCTTTCGGCAAGGGGGGCAGGCTGGATTTGGGTTGCGCCGCATTCTGATTGACCAAGCGGGGAATATCAAAAGCGAGTTGAAGCCGGGCGAGCACAAGAGTTTACAAACCGACCGGGTCATATTAAGGCCCGGACCGGACTCGGAAGTTGCGACCGTTAATCAGATGTACCGGTGGTTTGTCGAAGAGGGTTTGTCGATTACTCAAATCGCCAAACGCTTAAACGACCTCGGTATTTTTACCGACCTTGATCGCCCCTGGCACTACGGCGCCGTTCGGCAAGTGCTTTCAAACGAAAAATACATTGGCAATAACGTCTATAACCGACGTTCTTTCAAGCTCAAGAAAAAACATGTCAACAACCCTCCGGCCATGTGGATTCGTAAGGAGGGAGCCTTTGAAGGCATCGTGCCGCTGGCGACCTTCCTTGCGGCACAAGAAATTCTGACTGAGCGTAGTAGGAAGTTTTCGGACGACGAATTGCTCAATCATCTGAAGGCCCTTTATGCCGAAAGCGGCCGTCTATCTGGATTAATCATTAACCAAGCGCCAAACGGTCCACCGACCAGCCTGTACCTATCCCGCTTTGGCACCTTGAGCCGAGCGTACGAGCTGGTCGGCTATCACCCACCTGGCGGCGCTCACCACTTGGAAATCAACCGGCGATTACGCGAACTTCACCCAGAAATCGTCAGCCGGACGGAAAACACGATTGCCGAGCTTGGTGGACAGATCTCGCGCGATCCCAAGACCGATCTCATGACGCTCAATGGGGAGCTGGTCATTAGCCTGGTACTTGCACGCTGTCAGACGACGCCAAATGGCCACCAGCGTTGGCGTATCCGTTTTGATCCCGCCCGGTTCGATCCGGACTGCACCGTCGCCGTTCGACTTGATGCGTCTAACAGCACCGAGCTGGATTACTACCTTTTGCCACGCTTGGATTTGCCCGAGCACGAAATCCGAGTAAGCAACAAAAACAGTGCTGACTTCGAGTGCTTTCGCTTTGACGACCTGAATTTCTTTTACGGGATGTCGGAGCGCATACGTCTGCAGCGAAGGATTTAACTACCGACCGCTCGCTTCCTCTATTTACAACCCTGCCAACAAAGGAGTGACCTTATGACGCCTTTCCCGACCCACCACCAACGCCAATGGAGGCTCCTATGATGACTGGCACGCCCGATGCTGTAACGCTCATTCCGATCGATCGTATTGAAATTTTGAATTCACGAGACCGGAACATGAAGGTCTTCGAAGACATTGTCGACAACATCCGGACGATCGGTCTCAAAAAGCCGATCACGGTCGCGGAACGTCCCGCCGAGGATGGTACTGCCCACTACGTCTTAGTCTGCGGCGAAGGGCGGCTGAGCGCTTTTCGGATCCTTGGAGAAACCCACATTCCGGCCCTCGTAGTAAATGTCAGCGATGAAGACGCCTTCATCATGAGTCTGGCGGAGAACATCGCACGGCGCGGCTACCGCCCACTGGAGATCCTGACGGATATTGAGGTCTTACGAAAGCGCGGCTATAGCGCTGAGATCATCGTCCAGAAAACTGGCCTGTCGCCGAAGTATGTTAGAGACATCGTCCTCCTGCTCGACCAAGGCGAGGGACGACTACTCGAGGCCGTCCAACGCGGCACCATCCCATTAACTACTGCGCTGGAAATCGTCCGAGCCAATGAGAGCGGAACCAATGGCGCCACCAATTTAGGTGACTTGCTGCAAGAGGCGTACGAGAGCGGCCAACTCAAAGGGCGTCAGCTCATTGAAGCGAAGCGCTTAATCGAGAAAGGTACCGAGCAAAGTCCCCCAGCTCCCGACGGCAACCGGGCGAGGTCACCCACGACCAGCTATAGCTTGGTGCGGACTTACCAGAAGGAAGTAGAGCGTCAGCGCAAGATGGTGCTTAAAGCCGAACATGCCCACCAGCGGCTCTTGTTAGTGGTGCAAGGATTAAAGCAACTTTTTAGTGATGAGCACTTTGTGAACCTGTTGCGGGCCGAAGGCTTGGACACCTTGCCTAAATATCTCGCGGAGCAGATCAATACCTTGAACGCCAACCCTGAAACGGAAGGAGCTGTCCTGTGAACCCCACCTTCAATACCATACCTACTGAATCCGGTCAGCCGTCCAACCTTACTGAGATGTATCCCGGCGTATACAACACGCACGGGAGCGACGAAGGCGCCAGTTTACCGACCGGCCCGCTCAACACGCTGCTCGGGTTTGAAATGGAGACTTACCACATCCCACTGGACCAGCTACTACCGAGCAAGCAGCTAACTGAAGGCGTAATGAGCACGCGCAAATACAAACAGATCGTCTCGTCAATCAACGAGGTGGGACTGATCGAGCCGCTATCAGTCATCCAGCCTGATCGCAATAAACCCGAATACCTGGTGTTAGACGGTCACCTAAGAGTGCTGGCGTTAAAGGAGCTCGGCATGAACGTCGGGCCGTGTCTGTTTGCCAAAGACGACGAGACCTACAGCTACAACCACCATATCAACAGGTTATCGACGATCGCTGAACACTACATGATTCGCCGAGCAATAGATCGGGGTGTCAGTAAGGAGCGATTAGCCCGCGCGTTCAATGTCAATCTGGGTGCTATTAATCGGCGTATCAGTCTGTTGGAAGGCATCTGTCCAGAAGCGATTGATCGCCTACGAGACAAGCAATTCACGCCTGACGTAACACGAATTCTGCGCAACATGAAAGCCGCCCGCCAGGTCGAAGCAGTCGAGCTTATGATCGCCAGTAATACGATCACGGTCGCGCATGCTGAGGCCTTACTCAAAGCCACCCCGCTCGAGCAACGCACCGACGCCAAGTCGGTTGAGAAGGAAAAGAAGACGGCGCCCATCCAGCAGCTCGTCATGTTGGAAAAGGAAATGAGCCAGGTCCAGGAGTCCTACAAGGACGCTGAGCAAAACTATGGTTCAGATTTGCTCAATCTCGTGGTCGCCAAAGGCTACTTGACCCGGCTTCTGGCCAACGAAGCCGTCAAAAGTTACATCGCCCGGCATCAACCTGAAATCCTGGGGCATCTGGAGCTGGTGGTTAATACGGTGAGCATGGAAGAAGCAGTGCAGCAGCGGGAAGCCAAGCGCTAGCTTCATAGTTTGCGAGCGAATTAGCCGGGGATTCGATCTGGTAGCGATATTTCAAAATTAAAGTAAAGGGGTTAGAATGCTCAAAGTTGATCTAGTTTCAAATGTGAAATTTCCTCTAGATCCTCAGGTGAGCAATGAGTTTCATGGACGGCCCGTCTTCGGACGTGACCGTGCGGTAGCCTGCCTGAGTGGATCGCCATCCCACCACTCTATGGCCAGCACTTACGCTCAACAGACTGAAGATCTACGTTTTCGGGTTCTAAAGCTGCTCCAGGATAAACCCGACATTTCCCAGCGCGACCTTGCGGCGCAGCTTGGAGTCAGTAACGGCAAGATCAATTACTGTTTGAATGCATTAATTGAAAAAGGCTTGGTCAAGCTAGGTAATTTCCATAACAGTAAACACAAGTTCAAATACGTGTATTTACTAACACCAGCGGGAATAGCTGAAAAGGCTGCACTGACTGGCCGGTTCTTAAAGCGAAAAATCGCTGAATACGAAGCACTGCGAGCCGAGATTGAAGCTTTGCAAGGCGAGGCCCGCGACACAGCGCTTACAGCAGCAAAGATCACCGGCGAGGGCGACGCCAGATGAGCATCCTGCTCACCGGGGGCACTGGCTACATCGGCAGTCACACGGCAGTATCGCTCGCCTCGGCCGGACATAATGTCGTCCTTTATGACAATCTCTCCAACAGCCGTGCCGATGTCGTTGACCGGTTGGAGAAAATCACGGGACGGCGGCTCGCTTTCACACAAGGTGATATTCGCGATACCGCTCACCTCATTCACACGATGAAGGCGCACCAAGTGACCCGCGTTGTCCACTTCGCGGGCCTCAAAGCCGTCGGTGAATCCGTGCAAAAGCCACTCGCCTACTATGACAACAATGTCACCGGCACCGTCTCTCTGCTCAACGCCATGCAGGAGACTGGTGCACGCACCTTAGTCTTCAGCAGCAGTGCCACCGTCTACGGCGACCCCGATTACCTGCCCATCGACGAAGCCCACCCGACGCGCGCTACGAACCCGTACGGACACACAAAGCTGCTGATCGAGCAGATCCTGACTGATCTTGCTAATAGCAATAACGAATGGCGCATAGCCTGCTTGAGGTACTTCAATCCGGTTGGCGCTCATGAGAGCGGCCTCATCGGCGACGACCCGCAGGGCATACCTAACAATTTAATGCCCTATGTAGCCCGCGTTGCCGCCGGCCAGCTCGATCAACTCACTGTCTTCGGAGACGACTATCCAACGCCCGATGGCACCGGCGTGCGCGACTATATTCACGTGATGGATCTCGCCGAAGGCCATTGTGCCGCGCTCGATTACCTGTCAACGAATGTCGGTAGCACCGGAGCACTTTGTTGGAACCTCGGGACCGGTCAAGGCTATAGCGTCCTTGAAATTATCAGTGCATTTCGAGCCGCAAGCGGCAAACATATTTCCTATCGCGTAGCACCTCGTCGAGCTGGGGACATTGGCGCTTGCTATGCCAACCCCGAAAAGACATCGCGCGAACTTGGCTGGTCGGCGAAACGTACGCTAGCAGACATGTGTGCCAGTGCCTGGGAATTTCAGCGGGCACACTCATAAAACAAATGACCCGTTACGAACAACTCTGCAAAGAACTACCTACACGCCGACAGATATGGTTGGTGACGGGCGTTGCTGGCTTTATTGGAAGCCACCTGCTGGAAACCCTGTTGAAGCTAGATCAAACAGTGATCGGACTGGACAACTTTGCCACTGGCTATCAACGTAACCTGGACGAAGTGCAAAACCTGGTAGAACACGACCAATGGGCCCGATTCACCTTCATCGAGGGCGACATTCGTGATCTGGCCATCTGCCAGCACGCATGCCAAGGCGTGGACCACGTGTTGCATCAGGCCGCGCTGGGTAGCGTACCTCGTAGCCTTACAGACCCGCTCTCCACCAACGCCACCAACATCGACGGCTTCTTGCACATGCTTGTAGCCGCGCGTGATGCGAAGGTCAAGAGCTTCACCTACGCTGCTAGCAGCAGCACCTATGGCGACCACCCGGCCTTGCCCAAGGTGGAAGAAAACATTGGCAAACCTCTGAGCCCCTACGCTGTCACTAAATACGTCAACGAACTGTATGCCGACGTATTTGCCCGCAGCTACGGCTTCCAGGCCATCGGCTTGCGCTACTTCAACGTCTTCGGCCCCCGTCAAGACCCTAACGGAGCTTACGCCGCGGTGATCCCAAAATGGACCGCCGCATTTCTTAAGGGTGAGCCGGTATTCGTCAACGGTGACGGCGAAACCAGCCGCGATTTCTGCTTCGTAGCCAACGCTGTGCAGGCCAACCTGCTGGCAGCTAACATCACCGAGACCGAAGCACTAAACCAAGTCTACAACGTGGCTGTAGGCGACCGCACCACGCTCAACGAGCTGTATCGTCTGCTACGTGTAAACCTGACTCGATTTGTCGGTACCGGCAACAAAGACGCTCTACCGGCCATGCCCTCTGCGCCGCACTACCGCGAATTCCGCACTTGCGACGTGCGCCACAGCCAGGCTGACATTAGCAAAGCTAGGCGACTGCTGGGCTATGAACCCACCCACCCCATCGGCACCGGCATTGCATCAACCATGTCCTGGTACATCAATGCTCCGTCCTGACCACCTAATCCGCCTGCTGTCGCACATCTCCCGCCGCCGCCGCTGGCAGTTGGTGGGACTGATTGGGATGATGTTAGTTGGCGCTTTGGCTGAAATGGCTACGCTTGGCGCAGTGGTTCCATTTTTGGCTTTGCTAGCTGACCCCAGTATGGCAAACAAATACTCTGTGCTACAAACCATATTCAATTGGTTCGGCTCAAAGCAAGAAAATTTCCTCCTTTCGACGGGTATCCTGTTCAGCATCATTGCCTTAGGCGCAGGGCTGATCCGTATGCTAATGATGTGGAGCAGCATGCGATTTTCTTATGGCCTTGGGGCTGATATTGGCGGCGAAGTTTACCGCCGCATCCTTTACCAGCCTTATAGCTGGCACGTGTCGCGCAACAGCAGCGAAATCCTGGCTGCTATCGATAAGGTGAACGTAGTAGTTGGCGGAGTGCTGACGCCCCTAATGCAAGGTGCTGTTGCGTTGGTAATCTCGGTGGGGATTCTGGCCATGTTACTGGCTATCGACATGCGCACCGCACTAATTGCAGGGGTAGGATTTTCTGTGTTTTATGGCGTGACTACCCTGATACTGCGCCACCAGCTTGTGCACAATAGTAAGGTAATCTCCTCATACACTACGCATCGGGTGCAAGCCATACAAGAGGGGCTAGGCAGTATTCGGGACGTATTGTTGGATGGCATCCAGCCCTTCTACCACCGCAGGTTTGCCACCTTCGACTACGTTCTGCGGCGCGCTCAGTCCTCCAATGCCGTGATCGGCGCCTCTCCGCGATACATCATCGAAGCAGCTGGTATGGTGCTGATCGTAGGTCTGGCCTATTGGCTAAGCCCGCGCGAAGGGGGGGTGAATACTGCCATCCCGATACTGGGTGCTTTGGCAATTGGTGCACAAAAACTGCTGCCCCAAATCCAATTAATATACTACTCTTGGTCATCTATCAGTGGCTGCCGCAATCAGCTTCAAGACGTGCTTAACCTGCTGGACCAGTCCATACCCTCGGAATACAACTACATTCAGGCGATACCGTCAGATCATCATTGCGAGGCGTGCAGCGCCGGTGTAGGCGAGTTCCCAAACGCTACCATCGCGAGCCTCGAAGGTACGCGACAGCCTAGGATCGTCACCCCCTTAATTGCCTTAAGAGACGTCAGTTTCCGCTATAAACCCGATGATCATGAGGTGCTTCAAGGCATCAATCTAGAAATCCCCAAAGGCGCCCACATTGGATTCATCGGCAAAACTGGAAGCGGGAAAAGCACTCTTATCGACCTAATCATGGGCTTATTAGAACCCACTGTTGGACAGATCGAAATAGATGGTCAACCGCTGAACGCCCAAAACCGACGCGCCTGGCAAGTGCGCATCGCTCATGTTCCGCAATCTATTTATCTTTCTGATACCAGCATTGCTGAAAACATTGCGTTTGGGGTTCCCACAGCGCAAATCGATGATGCTGGAATTAGGGCAGCGGCAGCCAAAGCGCAACTAGCTGACTTTATAGAAAGCTTGCCGGCACAATACCAAACACAGGTGGGAGAACGAGGCGTGCGTTTATCGGGAGGGCAGCGTCAGCGCATAGGCATTGCACGCGCCTTGTACAAAAGAGCCGAAGTCATCGTATTTGATGAAGCTACTAGCGCGCTCGATAATGAAACTGAACAGTCCGTCATGCAAAGCATCGAGTCAGTGGGCAAAGACCTCACCGTACTAATCATCGCACACAGGCTATCGACCTTAGGCAACTGCCATTACATCATTGAGTTGGACCAAGGGCAAGCAAGGTGCAAACCAATTTCTTCTGCACAAAGACAACCGCAGGATTTTATCCAATGAAAGCAGTCATCTTAGCGGGTGGCCTAGGCACACGAATCTCTGAGGAAACTCATCTCAAACCGAAGCCAATGATTGAGATCGGCGGCAAGCCGATTCTTTGGCACATCATGAAGATTTATTCGGCCCATGGCGTGACCGACTTCATCATTTGCTGCGGTTACAAAGGTTATGTGATCAAGGAATACTTCGCCAATTATTTCCTACATACGTCCGATGTCACGTTCGACATGAGCAACAACAGCATGCAGGTTCACCAGCAAAACGCTGAGCCTTGGCGCGTCACACTTGTTGACACAGGTGAAGACACCATGACCGGCGGGCGCCTCCAGCGCGTGGCTTCTTACTTGCAAGGTGAAGAGGCTTTCTGCTTTACCTATGGCGACGGCGTCAGCGACGTCAACATTACAGACTTGATTTCCTTTCACCGAAAGCACGGTTTGTGGGCCACTCTAACCGCCGCTTACCCGCCCGGGCGTTTCGGAGCACTAGATATACACATAGATCAAAAGGTTGCCACTTTCAAAGAAAAACCCAAGGGTGACGGCGGCATGATTAACGGTGGCTTTTTTGTGCTGTCACCCAAAGTTATCGACCTGCTCAAGGACGATCAAACTGTATGGGAGCGTGAGCCATTGGAAACACTTGCCGAATCTAATCAGCTCAAAGCATTTAAGCATGAAGGATTCTGGCAACCCATGGACACTTTGCGCGACAAGAACTACTTGGATGAACTGTGGCGATCTGGTCGCGCCCCCTGGAAGGTCTGGCCGTGACTCCAAGCTTCTGGGGCGGTAAAAGTGTTTTTCTGACGGGCCACACTGGCTTCAAAGGCAGTTGGTTGAGTTTGTGGCTGCAGCAGCTTGGCGCCGATGTGACGGGCTTTGCACTGCCAGCCCCCACTAGCCCCAGCTTATTTGAATTGGCTGGGGTTGCTCAAGACATGACCTCGGCCATCGGCGATATCCGTGACGGTGCCGCTCTCAGCAACGCCATGCGCGAATGCGCCCCCGAAATCGTGATCCACATGGCCGCTCAGCCATTGGTTCGTCGCTCATATATCGACCCAGTTGAAACCTATAACACCAACGTTATAGGAACAGTCAATCTGCTGGAGGCGGTCCGCCAGACCCCCTCAATACGTGCCGTAGTCAACGTCACTACTGACAAATGCTATGAAAACAAGGAATGGATCTGGGCTTATCGAGAATACGAACCCATGGGCGGCTTCGACCCTTACAGTAGCAGCAAAGGTTGCGCCGAGCTGGTCACAGCGGCCTATCGCAATTCGTTCTTCAACGCTGCCAAATATGATCAGCACCAAGTCGCTGTGGCAACAGCACGCGCCGGCAACGTCATCGGCGGCGGCGACTGGGCTGAGGACCGGCTGATTCCCGACATCCTGCGAGCTATCCAGCAAGGCCAAAGCGTCTGCATTCGCAACCCCAACGCTATTCGTCCCTGGCAACATGTGCTCGAACCGCTTAGCGGCTACCTGACTCTAGCTGAAAAATTACACCGCTATGGCTCCGCCTTTGCCGAAGCCTTCAACTTCGGCCCAGCCGAGCAGGATGCCAAGCCCGTGCAATGGGTTGTCGAAGAGCTCATACAACACTGGGGCCAAGGTGCAACCTGGCACCTCGACCAAGGCAACCATCCTCATGAGGCCCATTACCTCAAGCTGGATTGCTCCAAAACGCGTGCAACCCTGGGGTGGACTCCACGTTGGCGCCTAGATCAAGCATTGCAAGCCATAATTAGCTGGCACAAGGCCCATCAAAGTGGAAAAGACATGCGGGCGATGTGCCTGCAACAGATTGCCGACTACTCCAGCTCATAACGAACATAACAAATCGCTAAAAAACCATACCAATGCAAAATGCAAAAATCCAAGCTCTGCGCGTACAGATCTCCGAGCTGGTCGAAAAATACGCTGCCATTGCCCTCACGGCGGATCCCTTTCTGCCTGGAGTCAGCATGGTGCCGCCTTCGGGCAAGCTACTTGGTTCCAGTGAGCTGAAGTATATGGTCGAGGCCAGCCTGGACGGCTGGCTCACCACCGGGCGTTTCAATGCCGAATTCGAGAAAAAGCTTGCCGCCTTCATTGGTGTCAAGCACCTCATCACAGTCAACTCGGGTTCCTCTGCCAATCTTATTGCATTCAATACGTTAACGTCGCCTAAGCTAGGCGAACGCGCCATTCAAAAAGGTGATGAAGTCATCGGTGTGGCAGCAGGCTTTCCCACTACTGTCAACCCCATCATCCAGTTTGGTGCCGTGCCAGTGTTTGTAGACGTGGACCGTCTAACTCACAACATTGATGCATCAAAGATCGAAGACGCGATCAGCCCTAAGACCAAAGCCATCATGCTGGCGCACAGTCTGGGTAACCCGTTCAACCTGGACGTGGTGACTGCTTTATGCAGAAAATACAATTTGTGGCTAGTGGAAGACTGTTGCGACGCGCTGGGAAGCACTTACCGCGGCCAGATGGTCGGTACCTTTGGCGACATCGCCACCCTGAGTTTCTACCCGGCGCATCACATCACTATGGGTGAAGGCGGCGCGGTGTTTACCAACAACAGCGAGCTCAAGACCATAGCCGAGAGCTTTCGTGACTGGGGCCGCGACTGCTATTGCCAACCAGGTAAAGACAACACATGCGGCAAGCGCTTTTGCCAGCAATTGGGCGACCTGCCGCACGGTTACGACCACAAATACACCTATAGCCACGTGGGCTACAACCTCAAGATCACCGACATGCAGGCTGGCTGTGGTCTGGCTCAACTGGAAAAGGCCCCCCAGTTCATTCAGGCGCGCAAGGACAACTATGCTTTCCTGAAAGAACGTCTGAAAGATTGCGAGGAATTCATCCATTTGCCTGAACCCACTGAGCACTCGGATCCATCGTGGTTCGGCTTCCCGATCACGCTGAGAAAAAACTGCCCCTTCACCCGGCTTGATCTGCTGACCTATCTGGACCAGAACAAGGTGGGCACCCGTCTACTATTTGCCGGCAATCTGACCCGCCAGCCCTATATGATCGGTGCCAATTATCGTGTCAGCGGCGACCTGACGAACACCGACAACGTGATGAACAACACCTTCTGGATTGGGGTGCAGCCGGCCTTGACAAGAGAGATGTTGGAATTTGCGGCCAGCAAAATTGAAAATTACCTGGGCGTAAACTTCTGAAAATTCAGTGAAGCTGCCTTTGTCTGGGTTGCCACTGGCCGATTTCCAGGGCTTGGTGCAGTGCCGCGCTGATCGAGCGCAAATTGGCGCACGATATGCTAGATCGGTTGGTTGCGGAACAGCGCCAAACCGATGAAGAGCCAGATCACCTCTTCGGCCGGCAAGCGACGCCGTCGCAATGACGCGCTGCCATTGATGTTGAGCACCTGCTCGATCCAGTCCGGATCCATCAAGGCAGCGAAGCGATCCAGGCGTGCCGGTGTCATCGCGTGACACGCTGATAGCTCGTTCTGCAGAGACTAAAAAAATGAGCCCACAAACAGCGTGGACTCGTTTCTCTTGCCTAACCTCGCGCGAATTTGTCCGTAACATGACCCAGCAGATAGCTTGACGAAAAACGTGGGCTTTTGCTCTAAGTATTTTTCCTCTCGCATCATTGTGGACGGCGGTGTGGCGCAGACGCCATCCAGACCTGGTCTACTCGTCGGTATGGCTTCAGAAATACAATCGTCCACTCTCACCTATAAAGATGGAATTACATGGCTCGAGCTCTAATTATCGGCGGTGGTGCGATTGGCCGCGGATTTATCCCTTGGCTGCTTGACGAATTCGAGCTGGATATCTTGGATGCTTCAAGTGAATTGGTGAATGGATTAATCGAGCGTGGCGGCTTCCACTCATTCATGAGTGACGGCAAACATTTGAGAAAAAAGTGGATTAAGCCCCGCCGTATCGCAACAGGTTTCGAAATATTGCAACCTTTAGATTACGATATTGCATTCATTTCTGTTGGGCCGCGAAACGTGACGCGATTGCCATCAGGCCTCGAAAAGTTACGTTGCCCGATTTTCAGTCTTGAGAATGATCCGACCACCGTAGAATGTATAAAGCAGACCTATGGACTGAACTCGGTTTATTTTGGTGTTCCGGATGTCATTACATCGTCGACAGCTTCTCCCGCCAATCTGGCACTGGATCCGTACGCGATCCACACTGAAAATGGCGTACTCTATCTTCAACGTCCGTTGGACTTGGATCCTTTACTAGAACAGCTTCTTCCGGAAGTGTATTGGTTGCCGGTTGAACGGCTGAATCAAGAATGGGATGCCAAACTTTATATCCACAATACACCGCATTGCATCGCAGCTTATCTCGGGCATATGGCGGGATGCACCTATCTTCATGAAGCTTTGGCCAAACCGGCGATCCAGCGGGTTGTTGATGGGGTGATTGATGAACTGCTTTGCGCATTGAAGCTGGCAACACCGCATGATCATCACTTCATAGAGTCCTATGGTATCAAGGAGGTCCGCCGTTTCTCTAACAGCCTGCTGTTCGACCCAGTGTCGCGCGTGGCGCGTGAACCCTTACGGAAATTGCATCCTTCAGGCCGGCTAATGGGAGCATTGAGGCTGCTGCTTTCTACGGGCGTCAATCCGACGTATCTGATGGCCGGCATTGCAGCCGCATTGTGTTATGCGGACCCAAAGGACCGGGATTATGTTCAGCTTTCTGCATTAGAGGTGTTTGGCGTACCGGCGTTTTTGAAATATCACCTTGGAATGGATGAGCATGGAGTTGAATGCGAATTTGTAGCTAAACACTACGCAGCCGCGGTACGTTTTTTAAAGAGCGAGATCGCATGAACTTGCTTAATCTCGCAGGCCGCGTTTGCAGTGCGTTCAGCATGAGTGGCTCTCAACAAATGCGCACAGTTCAGAAAGTCAAGGATAACCAGAGCCGCGATGTCGTGACCGAATTGGACATGAAGTTGCATGAGATCTCGGAACAATTCGTAGCCGAGTCGCTGTCTGGATGCAGCTTGTTATCCGAAGAATGCAGACATGACGGTTTTAACTCGCGACAGCTTCAGGAGCAAGAGTGGTTAATCGTTGATCCACTGGACGGCTCGAACAACCATGCACTGGAGATGCCCAACTATGGCTACATGGCCGCGTATCTGCGGGGTGGGCGTCTGGTTGGTGTAGTCGTAGTACTGCCCGAACACAACCAATATATTGTTCTGGAAGGTGAGCAAAGCCTCTACGCTCAGCCTTTACCCTTGAACGGTGTATTCGAATCCGGGACAGTCTATTACGCCTACCCGCCGTGGCAAGACACGTCAGCCCGTCAAGCCAGGGTTGAGTTGCTAGACTTAATTGACGCCAAGTCGGCCGGAATGTACCGGTACGGCTCCGCCTGTGCCGGCCTCTATCAATTGCTATGTGGCACACATATGTCGTTCATCGGTCATGGCATACGTCTCTGGGACGCCATTTCATTTTTACCGGTGCTGACGTCCAAGCAGATTAAGGTCTTGTATAGCATAAATGGCTTGTCCATCACCCTGCTTGCCAGTAGACGAGAAGACTTTCTTGAGAACGCGGTACAAATCCTCCAAAAGCAACAAGGTCTGACCTTACACAATTACAACAACGACGCCTTAAGGTTCGACTCTCCATGAATATCCCTTTGTTTCTTTTTTGCGGTGGGCCTGCTATTGATGGCGAGGGACGTCCAAAGCCGCTGATGAAAATCAGAGAAGACTACAGCTTGATTGTGCATTATTTGTACTACCTAAAACGCCATCGCCCGACAATGCCCTATAGCGTTACCTTGCTCTGTGACGCTGGACAGGAAGCTGCGATTGAAGCAGAAGTTGGGGGGATATCCTACCCTGTATCGATTCGCGTCCAAGCCTGCGGTGCGCAAGCGAGTACATTCGAAAAATTCGAAAAGGCTTTACGTGGAATTGGGGGAAAAAAAACCGTAGTGCAGTTCGGCTATCCCGACATTTTCTCCTTTCATGAATATTCAGAACCCAAGAAAAAAGATCTGGAATCAAATAATTCAGTTCATATCAGCGCCGCCGCGTTAACCAGTAGGTTTCCTCAATTGATTGTTGACGTTTATAAAAACGAAATCAGGGGCATTTCGAACTACAGCAGTCCTGTTCCAGCAAATCCACACTATGTTTTTGGGGGCGACTTGTGGGGTCAAGTTGATGAGCTTCTGACGCTCATCGCGGAGTTCAAATCTCAGGTAAAGAAAATCGCCCCCAGCTTGGAATACGACTTTTTCTTTTGGCTTATTAATTACAAGAAAATGCGCTGCGTGATGATGTACGGGGAGAGGATATGGATTGACTCTGTTCGCGACGTTCACAAGCTTCTGGCTATGATGGAAAAGTTTTCATGAAATACTCAAACTTGCTTGCGGAATGGCTCGTTGAGTTAGGTTATACACATTGCTTTTTCGTCGCGGGTGGAGGAATCATGCACCTGCTCGATGGATTTCGAAACCGCTTCGAATGTATTCCAGTCGTACATGAAATGACAGCTGGCATTTGTGCTGAGCATTTCAACGAGTGCGTACGAAACGACCAGCGCGCATTTGCGTTGGTGACGACTGGCCCGGGGCTGACCAATATTGTGACCGCGGTAGCAGGATGCTATGTCGAGCACCGGGAGCTCTTGGTAATCTCCGGTCAGGTGAAGTCTACTGATCTGCTCACTTATCCTGAGCGACAGCGAGGCGTTCAGGAGGTGGATGGAAGCGCAATTTGTGCACCGATTACTCTACGCAGTGAGTGCTTGCGTGTGCCGATTTCGCGCTCTCGTTTCCAGTCACTAGCTCGCCTTGCTCAAGGGCCGCATCCGGGGCCGGTGGTCATCGAGGTATGTCTTGATGTGCAGGGTGCTGAAGTTGACCCTGAATCTCTCTGCAAAGACACCGACCTTGCATCAAGCTTGGAGATAATTCCTCAGGAGGATGACATTGCTCACATGGCAAAACTGGTAAATGGTGCGCATCGACCGCTGGTGTTAATTGGCGGTCTAGTGAGCAGAGAGGCCGCGTGGAAGGCTTTGCCGATTTTCGAGCGCTTGGGCCTCCCTGTAGCGACTACCACCAGTGCCATAGATCGCGTTCCCACCAGTTCCCCGGTATTCGCTGGACGACCAGGTACATGGGGCGGTCAGAGGGCGGCGAATCTCGTTCTAGCGCAGGCGGATGTCATCCTCGCGTTCGGTGTGCAACTCGACCTTCAACAAACGGGTTTCAACTACCTTGAGTACGCGCCTCAAGCACAACTGATACATGTTTTTCCCTCGCAGACCGAGTTGGACCGCGTCGGACCACCCGCCCAAAGGAAGATTCTTGCATCACCTGACGCCGCGCTAACTGCGCTACTGCCGGGACTCCTGTGGGAAGATGTGGACGACTGGGGGGACTATGTACGGGACGTACGAGCATTGGTTCCGTCATTAGAGCCAGCCAATACGAATCGTCCGGGATTTATCAATTCTTTCTTCTTTCTGAAAAACCTTTCCCGCGCAACGCAGCCGTCTGACTTGCTGGCGCTTTGCTCAAGCGGCGGTACGTTCACCGGCGCCTTGCAGAATTATGAGGTGGCGCCCGGGCAAATAGCCACCACCAGCGCAGCCCATGCCAGCATGGGCTATGGATTGGCAACCGCTGTTGGAGCAGCCTTTACGGATCGTTCCCGGCGTGTGGTACTTACCGAAGGTGAAGGTGGATTCGCCCAGAATCTTCAAGAATTGGCTGTTGTCACGCGTTATTCACTGCCCATCAAAATCTTTCTGCTCGAAAACGCTGGCTACGCTTCGATACGTGCGACGCAAAAGAAGTTCTTCAATGGAGCCTATATAGGCTGTGATCCTGAGACAGGCCTAGCTTTTCCTGATTGGGAAAAATTATTTGGTGCTTACGACATTCCATGCCGGTTCCTCCGCGAAGACGAAGTCGGAGAAGACACCTTGCACGAATTGCTTGAGAATCGTTCTGGGCCGGAAGCTTGGATAGTACAGGTTGATCCCAATCAGCCAAATTGGCCTGCGGTTACCACTGTGCTGTCAACCAACGGCTCATTAATATCGAGTCCGCTGTATGACATGCTTCCCAAATTGCCTGACGAGTTGCTGGCTCGTGTTGGGCGATACCTTCCTCGCAGGTGACAGAGAAACGCTTGAGTAAACTAAGCCCCAGTCAAATCTCAATTCTTGATACCAGCATTGCTGCTGTGTTGCCACGCCTTGATTTGGGAAGTCTAGGCGGACAACGTCTTTTCATCACTGGCGGAACAGGGTTTTTCGGACTCTGGCTGCTCAGTGCGCTTCGCGCATTGCATGAGCAGGCGGTATCTGTTGAGGTTTGCATACTGTCGCGTGATCCGGCAGGCTTTCTTTCACGCCATCCACAGTTTCGTTACCAGTCTTGGTTGAGCTTCATTTCGGGGAACGTTAGGGATTTTGAGATTCCTGATAAGCAGTTTGATCTTCTTTTGCATGCTGCCACCGAAACTTCGATAGCTGCCCATACCAACCCAATCCAAATGTTCGATGATATTGTTCTTGGTACGCGTCATGTATTGGATTTGGCACGACGATGCGGCGTGCGTCGCATATTGCTGATCAGCTCGGGCGCGGTTTACGGGCCTCAGCCATCGACCCTAACGCACCAGCCAGACGATTCTCAAATGGCTTGTAATCCTTTATTGCCGGGTAGCGCCTACGGCGAGGGGAAACGCGTGATGGAACTGATGGGAGCGATGCTGCGGCATAGCACCGGCATTGAGTCGATCACGGCACGTTGTTTCGCCTTCTGCGGACCCGGCCTGCCGTTGAATGGGCATTTCGCCATAGGGAACTTCGTGCGCGATGCCTTGTTTAGCGATCAGATCACGGTTCAGGGCGACGGTTCGCCGATGCGCTCTTATCTTTACGGTGCGGACCTAGCGGTTTGGTTGCTCTACCTGTTGATGAACGGTCGAGTCGGCGAATCCTATAACGTTGGTAGTGATGATGCGTTAAGCATCAGGGATCTTGCGGTACGAGTACGCGACGTATTGGCTCCTGGAAAACCCGTCCAAGTGCTCCGAAATAGCGATATAGAGCCGCTGGTACGTCAACGTTATGTACCAGCCATCTCGCGCGCTCGCGCGTTGGGCTGTGAACCATGGACATCTCTTGATGAATCATTACGCTTTTCAGCTGCGTTTTGGGCGAGATAGTAATGTCATGAAAACCCTGGAAATACTAATTCCTACTTATGGTCGGCCTGAAAGTGCCGTTGCTGCAATCGAATCTTGCCTTGCAATAGAAGATTCCAGATTGGGTGTTCGTTGCAGTTCGAATGGCTGTGATCAATCACTTGAAAAATATAGAAATCTAGACCCTAGGTTGGCTTATAGTTGTTTTGAAATAAATCAAGGTCCTCATAAAAATTTTCTGTATTTATTAAAGAGTGCTGAAGCACGTTTTTGCATGTTGCTATCTGACGAGGATAGGATTGATTCTGCTGGTTTAAAAGAATTTTTAGATTTTTTGGATGCGTGTGATGATAATGTGGGAGTTGTATCCTGCTCAATATTCGACGTGGTTAACGATCGCTATTATCATCGTCCACAAGGCAAATTCGCATGCATGTCCCTCGATGGCAATGCTTTTGCGGCGCTATCATTAGCGCCGACATACATGAGCGGCATATGTTTTTCTAAAAAATGCCTGGTGGCAGCCGATTTAGAAAGATTATTTAAGACATGTCCTGGGAATGCTTATTCACATATTGATCTGGCACAAAATGTTCTTCTTAAAAAGAATTTTAAATATTATTTGCCGAGATTGGTTCTAAAGGGTCAAGATGTAAAAGTTGGTGGCGATGGATATACTCATCGAAATAAAATTGGGATCACCTCGGATGGTAATTTGGATCTAAATCCTGCAGTGTACGGGCCAAATGCGAGAGTGCGTCAGTTTTTCTACCGTGAAAAATTGATAACTGGAATAAAAAATGAATTACATCTCATTCCATACTATCTTGCAAAGATGCATATTTTTCTATTCTTTCTTGGAGCTACACTGCGCTCCCCGGAAATTGTTCGCTTAAATCCTGGTACTTTTTTGAAACACGAAGCACGTAATGCTCTTTTAGAGGCGCACACGCAAGATGATTTCAGCGGCACTATGATCGCGCGCTCCTTCGTTACATGCCTGGAACTTCCGTCACCTATAAGACGAGTAATGATCTCAGCATTGACATTTACGCACAAAATTATCAGAAAAATGTTCAAAAGTTTTTTGGAATTGCGTGATCGTTCTGAGGATTGTCTAAATAAGTCCAATCTCTGAGTAAAAGTACGTCGTAAGCTATTGATTTTAAAAAAGCGGAGTTTTTACGGCAGGACTTGTCCCTATTTTATCCAGTATAGACTGATTCACCACTTATTAATAAAATGTCTACTGCACTTATTACCGGCGCCGATGGCTTCATCGGCTCGCACCTGGCCGAACTTCTTGTGAAAGAAGACTGCAAGGTTAAAGCCCTGTCCCAGTACAACTCCTTCAATTACTGGGGCTGGCTGGAAGATGTGGACTGCAAAGATCAGATCGAAGTCCTCAACGGCGACGTGCGCGACCCGCATTACTGCAAGCACATCACCAAGGATGTTGACACCGTCTTCCACCTGGCCGCACTGATTGCCATTCCATACTCGTATGTGGCGCCCGACAGCTACGTGGACACCAACATCAAGGGTACGCTCAACATCTGCCAGGCAGCACTTGAGAATGGCGTCAAGCGCGTGATTCACACCTCTACCAGCGAGGTATACGGCACCGCGCTGTACGTGCCGATCGACGAAAAGCACCCCTTGCAACCGCAGTCGCCTTACAGCGCCTCCAAGATCGGTGCCGACGCGATGGCGATGAGCTTTTATAACGCTTTTGACCTACCGGTCACTATTGCCCGGCCCTTTAACACATATGGCCCGCGCCAATCAGCCCGGGCCGTGATCCCGACCATCATCAGTCAGATCGCCAACGGCAAGAAGCAGATCAAACTCGGTGATGTGACCCCCACCCGCGACTTCAGTTACGTCACCGACACCTGCCGCGGCTTCCTTGAACTCGCCCGCTGCGAAAAGGCCATCGGCGAGACGGTCAACATCGGTTCCAATTTCGAAATCTCGGTCGGTGATACCCTCAATCTAATCCGCGAGTTGATGAACAGCGACGTTGAGTTCCTTGCCGACGAACAGCGCCTTCGCCCAGGCAAATCCGAGGTCTTCCGCCTGTGGTGCGACAACAGCAAGATCCGTGAACTGACCGGTTTCGAACCCCAGTACAGCATTCACGACGGTCTCAAGATGACAGTGGACTGGTTCTCCCGTCCCGAGAACCTTGCCAAGTACAAAGCCGACATTTATAACGTCTGAGCTCGCGATGTTTGATTCCCTGATCAGCTTCATCCGCGAGCAATACCATAGTGAAGAGTTCATCCCCCTCCATGCGCCCGTTTTTCCTGGGCGCGAGCGCGAATATGTCGCAGACACCATCGAGTCCACTTTCGTCTCCAGTGTCGGCGACTATGTGGACCGCTTCGAGCGTGACATGGCAGCGTATACAGGCAGCCCCAGTGCGGTGGCCACTGTAAATGGCACGGCGGCACTGCACATTTCACTGCAACTGGCGGGTGTCAAGCCAGGCGAGTTGGTGATCACCCAGCCGTTGACCTTCGTGGCAACCTGCAATGCGATCGCCTATTGCGGTGCTGAGTCGGTGTTTGTGGATGTCGACCGCCACACCCTGGGCCTGTCGCCGAACGCCGTGTCAACCTGGCTGGAAGAACATGCGCAGGTCGGCGACGATGGCCTGTGCCGTACAAAAGCAGACAACAGGGTGATCCGTGCCTGCCTGCCCATGCACACCTTTGGTCATCCGGCTGATCTTGACGGCTTGGTGGCGGTTTGCGCGCGTTGGAGTCTGGCGTTGGTGGAGGACGCTGCAGAATCGCTGGGCAGCTTCTACAAGGGACGCCACACCGGCACACTCGGCACACTCGGCACCCTAAGCTTCAATGGCAACAAGATCATCACCACCGGTGGTGGTGGCATTATCCTCGCGGACGAAGATCTCGGCGCCCGTGCCAAGCACCTGACTACCACAGCCAAGCAGCCCCACCTGTACGAATTTGTGCATGACGAAGTCGGCTACAACTACCGGCTACCGAACCTGAACGCTGCTCTCGGTTGCGCGCAGCTTGAGCAGCTTGAGAGGTTCATCGCCAACAAGCGCCAACTGGCCGTCCGATATGCCGAGTTTCTCAAGGATAGCGAGCTACAGTTCGTGACGGAGCCAGCCGACTGTCGTTCAAACTACTGGCTCAACGCTGTGATTTGCAACAGCCGTGGACACCGCGACGCGTTGCTTAAAGCGACCAACGACAAGGGCGTCATGACCCGCCCAATTTGGACCTTGATGAACCGCTTGCCGATGCATGCCAGTTCTCGCTGTGGCGATTTGACAAACGCCGAATGGCTCGAAGCTCGGGTTGTGAATTTGCCCAGCAGCATCGTGCCGGAGGTATTGCCACGATGAAACGACTTGGCATTTTTGGCACGTCGGGCCATGCGCGGGAAGTTGGCGATATCGCCGTTGAACTTGGCTATCTGCCGATTTATGTTGCTTGTGACCAGACTGAATTCGACGCGTGGACGTTCCCCGAAGATGTGATGCTAGAGAGCGACATCGATTGTCATCGCGACATCGCTTTCGCCATCGGCATTGGGGAAAACGCAGTTCGTCGCAAGGTCGCGCAACGCTTTGCCGACAGGTTGCAGTTCGTGAACCTGATTCACCCCAGCGCCAGCTTCGGCCAGCGCCAACGTCCTGTAATGGAAGCATGCAATGGTGTTGTGGTGTGCGCCGGCGTGCGCTTTACAAACAACGTCCAGGTGGGAAACTTCACGCTTTTCAACCTGAATGCCACCATCTCACACGATGTCATCGTCGAGGATTTCGTCACTGTTGCACCAGGTGCCTGTATCTCGGGAAACGTGCATCTTGGGGCAGGTTGTTGGGTTGGAACAGGGGCTGCCATTAATCAAGGTAGCAATACACGCAAGCTGCATATTGGGGCCAACACTGTAATCGGTTCTGGCTCGGTTGTCGTCAAGGATTGTGAGCCAGATGCGGTTTATGTCGGAATTCCGGCAAAGAGGATTAAATGAAGACGCTGATCATTGCAGAAGCAGGCATTAACCACAACGGCAGTCTTGAACTGGCCAAACAACTGGTGGCCAGTGCAGCAGCGGCTGGTGCCGATCTGGTGAAGTTTCAGACTTTTATTACTGGGAAGAGCATTACCCGCCACGCCCCAAAGGCAGAATATCAGAAAGGTACGACAGGCACTGAAGAGAACCAGTACGAGATGGTGCAAAAGCTTGAACTGTCCCGAACTGACCACGAAATATTGATCGACGAATGTCGCCGTCAAGGTATCGGATTTTTTTCGACCGCCTTCGACCAGGATAGCTTCGACATGCTGATTGAGCTGGGACTTGATCAAGTCAAGATTCCGTCCGGAGAAATCACCAATTTGCCATTGCTGCGTTACATGACGCGGCTGGGCAAACCCGTAATCCTGTCCACCGGCATGGCGGGACTTGGCGATATCGAAGCAGCCATTGAAGCCATCGAACAGGCTGGCACGCCGCGTGACCGCATTACCCTCCTGCATTGCACCACCGAATACCCGACCCCTATGGAAGACGTCAACCTGCGGGCGATGATCAATATGAAGAGCACGTTTGGCGTGCAAGTCGGCTATTCGGATCATACCCCAGGCATCGAAATTCCCATTGCTGCGGTGGCAATAGGTGCCACAGTGATTGAAAAACACTTCACTCTCGACCGCACCATACCTGGTCCAGACCATCAGGCCAGCCTCGAGCCCTACGAGTTGAAGGCCATGGTAGACGCCATTCGCAATATCGAAAGAGCTCTCGGCGATGGCATCAAGCGTCCTAGCGCGAGTGAATTGAAAAATAAGACGATCGCCCGAAAGTCAATAGTCGCCAGTCGTGACATTAAGTCGGGTGAGTTGTTTAGTATTGAAAATCTCGGCACCAAGCGTCCCGGTACCGGTATTTCACCGATGCTCTGGGACGATGTAATCGGAAAACCCGCGCGACGCGCTTTTTCTACCGACGAATTGATCGAGCTATGACCCGAAAAATTTGCGTCGTCACCGGCACTCGAGCTGAATACGGTTTGCTGCGTTGGGTCATGCAAAATATCAGAGACGATGTCGGTCTGACGCTGCAAACCATCGCAACCGGAATGCATCTGTCGCCTGAGTTTGGCCTGACCTACCGGGAGATTGAAAATGACGGATTTCAGATCGATCGTATGGTCGAGATGCTGACCAGTTCGGACACACCGGTAGGCATTGCTAAATCGATGGGCTTGGGGTTGATCGGTTTCGCTGATGCATTAAGTCAGTTGAGACCTGACCTAATGGTGGTACTGGGCGACCGGTTTGAGATTTTTTCTGCTGTGTCGGCTGCTTTGGTGGCACGCATACCGGTGGCACATTTGCATGGTGGTGAAACGACGGAAGGCGCTTTTGATGAAGCCCTGCGCCACTCGATCACCAAGATGTCTCACTTGCATTTTGTGGCTGCAGAAGAGTACCGTCAACGCGTCATTCAGCTTGGCGAAAGTCCAGAGCGAGTATTTCTGGTCGGCGGTCTGGGTATCGACAACATAAAGCGCCTGAAATTATTGGATCGCGTGGCGCTAGAAAACTCTCTGGATTTCAAGTTTGGCCAAAGGAATCTGCTAATCACTTTTCACCCGGTCACGCTAGAGACTGCAACTGACGAAGCCCAAATGACCGAGCTGTTGGCTGCTCTGGCGGTACTTGAAGATACACAACTCATCTTCACTATGCCTAACGCGGATACCGGCGGACGGAAATTGATTGCAATGGTGAACGATTTTGTTGCATTGCATCACAACGCCAAGGCCTACACATCGCTCGGTCAGTTACGTTATTTATCTTGCGTCGCACAGGTTGATGGTGTCGTTGGTAATTCTTCTAGCGGCTTGGCTGAAGTACCAAGCTTTAAGAAGGGCACGATCAACATCGGAGACCGTCAACGGGGCCGTTTACAAGCTTCGAGCGTAATCCAGTGCGACCCAACTCGACAAAGCATCGGCGCAGCTATCCAAGCTTTGTATTCACCTCTTTTTCAGAGCAGTTTGAACTATGTCCGCAATCCCTACGGCGATGGCGGTGCCAGTGAGAAAGTCCTTGCCATCATTAGACACACTGCACTTGAAGGCTTGGAAAAAAAATCATTCCATGATTTGCCTACGCACTGACAGCAGATGTCATACATTAAAACAACCGAAAGCATTTGGCGCAAAGCTCTCTTGCCACCTGACGCGACCATTCAACAAGCCATCAGTAATTTAGACCAGGTCGCCATTAAGATTTGCCTTATCGTCAATCAGGCTGGCGAGTTGATCGGTACGCTCTCTGATGGCGATATTCGACGGGGTTTGCTCAAGGGTCTGGGGCTTGGTAGTCCAATTGATAGCATCGTTCACCGGAATCCCCTGGTGGTACCAGCAGAAATGTCGCGCGAGATGGTCATCCAGTTGATGGTGGCCAACAAGATCCAGCAAATCCCTGTAGTTAATGATCAGCATCAAGTAGTTGGCCTGCATCTTTGGGAAGACATAACCGCCCCACCCGATCGCCCCAACTTGATGGTGATAATGGCCGGCGGCATGGGTACGCGCCTTCGCCCACACACAGAGAATTGCCCCAAGCCATTACTACCCGTAGCCGGAAAACCCATGCTCGAACACATTATCGAGAGAGCTAAGTTGGAGGGCTTTAGCCGTTTTGTGCTGGCCATCCACTATTTGGGTCACATGATTGAAGACCACTTTGGCAACGGTCAGCGTATGGGGGTGCAGATTGGCTATTTGCGCGAGCAAACGCCACTGGGCACAGCTGGCGCGCTTCGGCTGCTCACCCCGCAGCCTGATGAGGCTTTTGTGGTGACCAATGGCGATGTGATTACGGACATTCGCTATGGAGAACTGCTTGACTTTCACCTACGCCATAACTCCGTTGCCACGATGGCAGTGCGCGTGCACGAATGGCAGCACCCGTTTGGCGTGGTGCAGACCCAGGGTATTGACATCGTTGGCTTTGAAGAAAAACCTGTGGCCCGCAGCCATATCAACGCTGGTGTTTATGCCATTAACCCCTCCGCACTGAGTGAATTGAGCGCCAATGGTCGGTGCGATATGCCAAACCTGTTCGAGCGTCTGCACTCACAAGGCCAACGCACAGTGGCCTATCCCATGCATGAGCCGTGGCTGGATGTGGGGCGGCCGGATGATTTGGCAGCAGCGCGCTCACAATCTGCAAAGATTACCTGATGAGAATACTTGCCCTGATCCCAGCCCGCGGCGATTCAAAGCGACTTCCTGGAAAAAACATCAAGTTGCTTGGTGGATTGCCTCTAATTGCATGGACGATCAAAGCTGCACTTGAAAGCAAGTGCTGTGTAGATGTTTTGGTGTCAACCGATGACCAAGAAATTGCCGATGTTTCGATTCAGTACGGGGCGCTTGTTCCTTGGTTACGTCCAACTGAACTGGCTAGCGATACGGCAAGCAGCGTCGATGTGGCTTTGCATACGCTGAATGCCTATGAGCAGAGCTACGGGCCAATTGACGGGTTAATGTTGTTGCAGCCGACATCTCCTTTCCGAAAATTGACCACGATCCAAAAAGGCACCGAACTTTTCGCGGAAAACAGTGGCATTCGCTCTGTTGTTGGAGTGAGCCCAGCACTTTCTCATCCGGCATGGTGCTTTAGATCTACAAATGACGGTATCCAACCATTTTTGGGATGGGAGGCATTGAGGAGTCGATCACAAGAACTAGAACCTGCATGGGTTATAAATGGTGCCTTTTACCTGATCGCTCCTGAACGTTTTAAAAGGGAGCTAAGCTTTATCAGTGCAGATACTAATCTATTGATAATGGAAAACAGCTATGAGAGATTAGACATTGACACGTATGATGATTGGACTGTTGCGGAAGCAATAGAAAATTCATTACGAACCCATGGACCAAAAATAATTTCAGCTAGTTCAGCTCCGAGAAAAATTATTTTTCAGCAGCCAATTGAATAAATAAAATAAAATCCAAAACCTGAGGCTTAATACTTGTCGCTGTCGATTTTTTATTTTTCCTTGGTGGGGCGGAGATTATTCATAGCCACACAAATTTATTGCCCATAGTGTGTGCTGATCTTAATTTTTAGAAAAATAGGTGCGTCCTAGTTGAAAAAATACCTGTTCTTTTGCCGTACTCCATTACACACGGTTATCGCTAATGAAATCATGCGGGAGATATCGGGGGAGGTTAACCTCATTTATTATCCAACTAGTTTCGGGGTTAAGCATGAGTACTACTTTTCAAGATTTAAGTGTCAAAACAAGGTTTTCATACCCTGGCGACCACACAGGCTGTCTGATACGCTTACGGACATTCTGGCTTGGTGGAAAATTCCGAAGGAGATCAGGGGATGTAGCTATTCAGAAATTTTCATAGCAAGCATCGGGTCGATACCATTTAGCATGCTAGTTCGGAAGAACCCTAACGCTCAGCTGAATACGTTTGATGATGGTGCATTCAATATTGTTCCTGATATGTTTCTACGCTGGGTCGATAGGGAGCCGATAATTAGGCGGTTGGCCAAATTTTTTCTAAATGGAGTCTCAAATATTGAACTTATAGATAAAGGCGCACGCCACTACACCATATTTAATCGTTCCGACATCGTTGGGATACCATATGAGATTTGCGAGTTAAGCTTGTTTCGCAAAGACATAAAGCGGCACAGAATTTCAGAAAATAAAAATAGAAAAGTTCGCGTGTTATTGGGGACAATCTCGCCATTGTCCATACAGCAAGATTTGTATTGCTTTATGCGGAATACCGAAAAATTTGATCTCATCCTGCCTCACCCTGCTGAAAATAGGTCACCAATCATTAAAGATTGGGTCAAACGAAGCTGCGCCGCAATCAACATTGAGAAATTGATCGCCGAGGATGCAATATTCGAACTTGCAAGGGCAGGTCTGAAGCCGATTGTTTACGGGTTCAATTCCACAGCATTGCTAACGCTTTCAGGTTTTGCACACGTTGTAAATCTTGAGCCTGCTGGCGCCGATCCATTTATGTTCGCTCCGCTGATGGATAAATTTGGGGTTAGGTTGAAGCGTTGCTGGCGTTACCAGCCAAACTACCAATCAAAATAAATTTAAATCCATGACGTTGAAAAATTCAACCAGAAACGATGGTTCAAACACCGTGGGTGATGCTCAAGTAAGTTCTTCCGTTGCACGCTTAACAGATAAGGAACGCTGGCGATATGTCAGACAATCGGCTACACGAAAGAACATCGACGCTATTAAAAGGCGCGAGGAATGGCTTTCCATCGTAGAGAATTTAGTACCCAAATCGGATCTCAGTTATCTAGAGTTGGGATGTGCCCCTGGTCAATATACAGCAGCACTTGCAGAGTCAACAGCTTGGAATGTCTCTGGTATAGATTACTCAGCGGATGCTGAACTATTTAAGGAAACGATGGCAGTAATCGGAAAGGAAGCGACCCTATATCAAATAGATATGTTCGAGGAGCAGGTAAAGGCTAAATTCGACATCGTCACAAGTATAGGGCTCGTGGAACACTTTCGCGCTTCGCTTCTAGATGAAGTATTTGCCTTGCACGATGGTTATGCGAAGCCTGGTGGGTATGTAGTGATCATGGTTCCTAACTTTACGGGCTTAAATTACCTTTGGCACTACGTATTCGATAGGCCGGATCTTGATCGACATAATATCGATGTAATGCAGCCAGTTGTATTCGACTGGTTTCGCGAAAAAAATTACGAGGTTCTATACAACGACTACGTTGGAGTCATGCGCCTTTGGGGTAACTCTGGCTGGACGCGATACTGGATCTTAGGAAAAGGGGTTGCAGCCATTGCTGTTGGGCTTAGTAAGGTTGCGCTATTGCTTGACAAATTAGGATTACATTTACGTGGCCGCAGCTGGTCGCCCTCTCTTCTTTTTATCGCCCGTAAGAAGTCGTAACGGCTGCTAAATTAGGTAAATACATGTTTGAAATAGAGGCAAATTGGGTTGGGAATGCGCTGTTGAAAATTATCCAAGAAGGTCGCCAAATTGAATGCTTGAATCTCGGAAGTTCTACCAAAAAATTTCGTGAGCATGAGCAGCCATTCATTTATGAGCATATCTTACGGCGCCTTGAGGGTGGGCATAGCATCACACATTGCGACATGAAGGATGGGGAGGGCGTGGACCTTGTTGGGGACTTGGCTGACCCAATTTTTTTTGAAAACCTGATCCAACTTAAATTCGACCTCATACTCTGCAATAATTTACTGATGCATATGGAAAATCCGGGACTAGTGTACAGCTTGATCCAGAATTGTCTGCGGCCAGGCGGTCACTTAATTCTGACAACTCCCACTCTGTATCCGTATTGTGGCGACCCTATAGACTCAAAGTATCGGCCGAGTCCGGGTGAGATCATTAGAAACTTGCCCGCATTGAAGCCTATCAAGTCCGCAACGCTGGTTATTGAAAACTGCCATGCCGCAGAGCTTCTTAAAGATACACGCTCTTTAGTGTCACTAATGGTGAACCTTCTACTCCCTGTGCGGGGTTTTAAAAGATGGCGACGCACTGCGTCTGATCTGTTGTACATATTTGAGAATTACCGTATCGCCTGCGTACTCATGGTCAAAAATGATTAGAAATTTTGTCCGACGCCGCGCTCTGTGGTCCATTCGAGTGTTCCGCACAATCGATCTTGATGAAGCTTTAAATCTTACGCTTGCCAATTGCGAACTGATCCATGAAGTTAAACAGCCGTTATTGCGATCCAGCATTAGTTTCCCAACCACTATTGCGGACCCATTTTTATTCTCTCAAGTGGATGCGCTTTACCTGTTCTACGAAGTAGAGACGGATTTCAGCCACGGAGAGATTCACGTCAGTTCAATGGATTCCGCTGGCGCTTGGACATTTCACGGCTGTGTGCTCCGAGAACCTTTTCACCTCTCGTTTCCAAACGTTTTCTCGTTAGGAGATGATATTTATATGATTCCTGAGGCCTCTGCTTCTGGCGGCGTTCCTCTTTATAGAGCAATCAGTTTTCCCACGAAATGGGAAAGGCAGCAGTTGCTAATTGACACACCGCTACTCGACCCCGTTCTACTGGACGCCGGCAACTACCTGATGCTGCTAGGCACTACCCTTGAATACCAACTAGTTGCATATTCAAGTAAATCGCTTACCAGTCAATTCAGACAAGTTGGAAAAGCGATTACTGCCGACCGTGGTGTCAGCCGTAACGGTGGCGCACCACTTCGGCTTGGAACCAACTTGTTTCGCGTATGGCAGGATTGTCGAGATTTGTATGGCAAAAGCATAGGCCTCTCGCTCATTACGGAGTTGTCTGAAAGTAACTATAGCGAGGTGATCTGGAAGAGTGCGCTCCTTTCTGAGCAAGAGAAATGGATGCAGGATGGATATCATGGCTTAAGCGCTGCTGAATTCGGAGGGCAACATTATTTGGCAATCGACGGACGTCGAAAGGACTTGCTGGTAAATAATTACTTACTAATTTTGCACAAACTGATGGCCTTGGCAAAGCGAAGGTTCTGACCAGAGATTTAAGCCTGCTCTCAACGGGTAGCCCAGAAAATCCCTCAGATAACTCATCTTGATAATTGGTAAATTATCAAAGGCGTCAATGCAACGATGATCGGGCATGTCCGAATTCTTGTGTAAACGGCATAGATTATTTTGAAGATCTCTCAGATCACCTACACCGGCTTCGGGGGCTTAGGCAGCGTCGTATTCTCATTGCTGGCTGCTGACGCCAGCCGCCAGCACCGTTGGTCCATCGGTTTCATCGGCGACCAACCGCTGGATGCCTCGTATTCCGAGCGATGCCAAGATAACGGGGTCTCCTTCGCTGCCTTCCAGTTCACCTCGGGCAAACCATTCCGTGCGTGGTGGGCGTTGGCGCGGTGGTTGGACCAGAACCGCCCCGATGCAGTGATCTGCCACTCTATCAACGCCATACTACCCTGCCGTTGGTACGCCTGGCGCCACGGTGCCCGGCTGGTGGCGGTAGAGCACACCTCCAACCAGGTCAAGACCCGCAATGAACGGGTTTTCAGCCAGTTGGCCATGCTGCTGACCGACCGGGTGGTGGTGCTCACAACGGAGTACCGGGACGAATTGTACCGGGCTCAAAGGTGGCTGTTTCGTGGCCGCAAGGTGGCCGTGGTGCCGAATGGTATTGACACCGCCGCGTTCCGCCCGGCAGAGGTACCGAAACGGGACTGCATGGGGCCGAGCCGTGTGCTCACGATCGGCATGGCCGCGCGCTTCTCCTTCAGCAAGCGGCAAGATCTGCTGGTGGCCGTGCTTGAGCGGCTCGCCGAGTTGCGGCCGGCGCTAACGGTGCAATTACAATTTGCCGGAGATGGAAGTGAGATGAAGCGGGTACAGGCGCTGGCGCAGACCAGCCCGGCGGGGGCGCGCATCCGGTTCGATGGTCTGTTGAGCGAGAAAGCTATCGCGTCGTGGCTTCGCGAACTCGACATTTATGTGCACGCAACCGAAGGGGAAACCCTTAGCACTTCTCTGCTGCAGGCTATGGCAACGGGCCTGCCTATTGTGGCCTCAAACGTGGCTGGCGTAAATAATCTACTTGGAAATGAGCACGAATTTGGGGCGACGGTCGCCAACACAGCTGATGATTTCGCCGCGGCAATACTTGAACTTGTCGACAATCCCGGACGGTTGGTGGTCTGCGCAAGCCAAGGACGGGAGAAGGCAATTTCATGCCACGGAAACGAGAAAATGTTGGCCAAATATCTTGATTTAATCCGCTCTGAAGCCGCAGTTGATTTCTGAACTTGCCGAATTCATTTCATTCGATAACACCTTATCCTGAAGCAAGCTGTATGAAAAGAAAAATCCTAATAACTGGCGGGGCTGGGAATGTGGGCGGGTCTCTGGCCAGACGACTGGTTGCAGATCCCGACAATTATGTCGTCATCGTTGATAATCTTTCGACAGGTTCACGCGATAAATTGCCCAAATCCGATCTCAGCAACTGGCGCTTCATAAAAGCCGACTGTAACAAGATGGACGAAATGACGCCCATCATGTGTTCGATGTCTTTCGACTATGTTTTTCATTACGCTGCTGTGGTCGGCGTCAAGCGAACCCTCGAATTTCCGAGAATGGTGCTCGATGACATAAAAGGAATTGAAAACATTCTGGTTCTGTCGAAATCAACGGGTGTGAAACGCGTATTTTATTCTTCGAGCTCTGAAGTCTACGGCGAGCCGGTTGAGTTTCCACAGCGCGAGGGAACAACGCCACTCAACTCACGACTACCTTACGCAATCGTAAAGAACTTGGGTGAGGCGTTCTTTAAGTCCTTTCATCAAGAGTACGGTCTTAAGTACACGATTTTCCGGTTCTTTAACACTTACGGGCCGTTGCAAAGCACAGATTTCGTGGTTTCCAGATTCATTAATCTGGCGTTGCGCGGAGAGCCATTGAGCATCTATGGCGACGGAAGCCAGACCCGAACATTTTGTTATGTCGATGATAATCTCGATACAGTCCAAAGTATTCTAAACGAGAATTTAGCAATAAACGAAGTGATCAATATCGGGAGCGATATCGAACTGGCCGTTTTGGATCTCGCACGCATGGTGATTGACCGGCTCAACTCAAAATCAGGCATCGTGCACTTGGCGCCTTTGAAGGAAGGCGATATGACGAGGCGTCTTCCTGATATTGCCAGAATGCGATCCATCCTCCAGCGTGATCTTACGCCACTAGACGTTGGCATCCGCAAGACAGCAGACTATCTGCAACGCGTAAAGCAATGAAGGTATTGCTGACCCAGAAGATGGCGGGCATTTCAGGATCAGAAAGATATTTTCTAAGCTTCTTGCCAGAACTGCGAAAACGCGGCGTCGATGCCCGTTTTCTGGTGGTGCAGCATCCGCGTAATAGGCAAAAGAACCTCGGATTCATCCAGGAGCTGGAAGCCAACCATGTGCCTGTCGAGGTTATTGATTCAAGGCTTTCCATCAGTCCCTGGCTGATCTGGAAGATGGCCCGATTAATAAAGAGCCAAGGCTTTGACCTGCTGCAAACCAACTTGATTCATGCTGATGTATGGGGCGCATGTATCAAAAGCTTATTTATCCCGAAGCTCAAAATTCTGTCGGTTAAACACGGCTACAGCGAACAGTATCAGACCCGGCACGGCCTTGACCCTGCGCACCTGAAAACAGATCTCATGGCAGTGTTGACTCGATGGGCCGGGAAGCGTGCAGATCGCGTGATCAGTATTTCCGAGGCGCTCAACAGCTTCATGACAAAAGGACGGCTGATCTCATTCAAAAAAGGGTTGGCCATTCCCTACGGATTTGATTTTGCCCATGTCCCTTCGGCTGTTGAGCCGGGTAGCCTGCGGTTTGGAGCCCCGCAGATCGTGGTGGCGGGCCGTATTGTTCCTGTGAAACAACACCACTTGCTTTTGAAAACTCTCCCTGCATTGATCAAGCAGTTTCCTAATCTGGCGGTAGTCATGGTCGGAGCCGGGCCCTTGCTTGAAGAGATGAAGAAAATGTCACAGGAGTTGGGCCTGGCGAAGAACGTGCATTGGGAAGGTTTTCGAATCAACATGCACGACTACATCAGAGATTCTGATCTGATGGTCATACCTTCCGCTGCAGAGGGGTTCGGGCTGGTGGTGCTGGAAGCCTGGCACCACGCCAAGCCGGTGGTGGCATTTGATGTGCCAGCCATCAACGAGGTAATTGATGACGGCATCAATGGAATTCTTGTCCAACCATTTGACGAAAGCAAACTACTGGCCACCCTCGCTGAATTGATTGCATCACCTGAAGATATGCGAAAAATGGGTGGCGCGGGTCAGAGCAAGCAGCGGGAACAATACAGGGTAAACAAAATGGTCGACCTGACTCTTGACCAAATGAAAACCATCACCAAGACTCCGTAACTCAAAGCACATCAACACACATCAGATATCTCAGCTGGAATTTTTGATAACTAGATTAGTTCATAGCGAATTTTGAAAATTAAATTACAAATCCATTTGCACCGCTGAGTTTTATGTGTGGCATTACAGGTTTTTGGACTTCGAATAGCTGCCAGGCTGACGTAGCCTTCCGAAAAATCGTCACGCGAATGGCACTGGCCATTTCGCACCGCGGCCCTGGCGACGCAGGAAGATGGACAGACGATTCAGCAGGTATTGCTCTTGGCCATCCGGCAGGCATGTGCCGAGCATCTCATTGGCCATAGTGATAACTCCACCAAACTGTGGTCCGTACTGATGTTCCAGGCCTGGCCGCAGGACCTCACCATGCCCACCGGAGCGGTAGCCTGACATTTTTTGGGGTGATTTTTTATGTGGGTTTACTGGTTGATGTTTTTCGTACCGGCTTTACTTGCTCTGCGAGAAGCGGCACGCGGAAGTTTGGTAACAGGCCACGTGGTAAGGGTACGAATTCCACCAATCTGGTGGGTAGGGATCATCACGCTGACCTTGCTGCTTGGATGGCGCCATGAGGTAGGTGGGGATTGGGGCAACTATTTACGTAATTTTTCGGAGGCTTTCTACCTCACACACGATATTCAGTGGTGGTTGAATGATCCTGGCTATCGGTTGCTTGAGTGGCTTTCCGTGCAGGCAGACTGGAATATTTACGGTGTCAACTTGATGGCAGCAGCCATTTTCAGTTTTGGTCTTGGCGTATTTTGCCTCCATCTTCCACGCCCCTGGCTAGCACTCTGTGTCGCAATACCTTACCTTGTCATCATTTTAGGGATGGGATACAGCAGGCAGGGAATCGCTTTGGGATGCCTGATGGTCGGTCTGGTCGCGCTTGCTGACGATCGTATTCTGAAATTTGTGTTTTGGGCGATATTGGGTGCCACCTTTCACAAGTCCGCGGTCCTAGTATTGCCAATGGCCGCGCTGGCGGCGAGCAAGCGCCGCTTGTTCACAGGAATCTGGGTAGCCGTGGTAGCGGTGACTGCTTACGTAATGCTGTTGGCTGATTCGGTTGACGTACTAAGTACGAATTACCTGGGAGCTGAATATCAGTCTGAGGGCGCGCTAATACGCCTTGCAATGAATGCATTGCCTGCGTTGATTTTGCTAACGCGACAAAAGCGATTCTCAGTCACCTTGCCTCAGCAACGCCTTTGGTTCTGGTTCTCGATTGTCTCAATGTTGCTGCTCAGCGCGTATTTTGTGAGCCCGTCAAGTACGGCGGTGGATCGCGTGGCCTTGTACCTGCTGCCATTGCAGGTGATGGTGTTCGCCTACCTGCCGGAAGCGCTTGGACAAGCGAACGGTAAGAATGCGGGTTGGGTGATGGCGGTTATTGGATATTACGCGGCAGTTGAGTTCGTCTGGCTCAACTTTGCTGACCATGCTTATGCTTGGCTACCTTACCGTTTTTATCCTTTAGAAATTATGTTTTGAGCTCAAGGATTTCGGCAGAGATTGGTAGCTAACTCTTGTGACACTAGGTACGTAGCCTCAGATGCTCTCCGAGCAGAAAGCCCGGGTAGTGCCCTACCGCCGCCATAGATCCATCTGCGCAGCTCATATGCTGCGCTAGGCCAATCTCGCTGGTTGATTCGCCGACGCAACGTGGACGTCTGCAGTTGTCCGGCTCCGAGATTGAATGTGAAATCCACGATAGATCCGAGTCGTCCTTCTGATTCGGTGGCTAATACAGGGCAGTAGCGCAGTGTCGCGGCGAGCGCTATTTTTAGATCATGCGCCAGATAAATTTCGGCTTCTGCCTCCGCGATCGGCGGATGCTTGGAGTCGCAAAGGTGGCCGTACCCAATGGTCCAGTAACCAGCCGGACAGACATAGGGATGCGCTCGGAGAGGATCCTGTTTGGCTACCCGATGAAATCCCTCAAACCGCTTGGCTAGATTAATGGCTACTTGAGGAACCGCAATCACAAACGCACCCGATCGAATACACGCCCCAAGAACCAGAAATTCAACACGCCGGCCCAGAGCGCCTGATCGGCCTCAGTCCAAGCATGCACTATGGCTGTTCCCCAGCCAACGCCAGCAGTCACTGCCGCAGCGAACGCAGCCGTCTTGGCAGCGCAGTACAGTGCCATAAACCAATAGGTGAGCACAGGTCGAACACTGCTCGACAGCGCATCAACCCAGGAAATACCTGAACGTCGCCCTTGGCCTGCGACCGCTTCTTTCAATGCCTCGATAGCCCCAGTATTCCACGCAGCGTCGGCTGAAGCGCCAATCTCGGCCATGCGCTGTGCTCCGCGTAGCTTCTCGAATTCCAGGGCCTTGTCCTGCATGGCCAGCTCATGTCCGCGCTCGCCTTTGCGATCGAGCCACTTTAGAACTTCTGGTGCCAGCCGAAATACTCCTCCGAGTAGGCCGCCGAGTAAGGTCTCAATCATTACACACCTCCGTAGAGCTTTAGCTTGATACTTGCACCAACAAGGAGAATCACCAGAATCCCGGTGGTCACGAGCTTGATTAACGTCTGCCATGCGGTTTGCCGGGCTTGCCGCCACGCCTCAATGAGTCCTCGCAGATCCCGGACATCCTTTGCGGCATGACCGTTCTCTAGGCCAAGCGCAGCCAGCGCGCGCTCAGCTCCTTTCTCCGCAGCCTGCGTCAATAGTTCATCAAGGTCCTCGGGCCGAAGACTAAGAACACGGGAAAAGTCTGTGTCAGTTGGCATCTCTTGCTCCATAAAAAAATGCCTGCCCGGAAATCTCCGGACAGGCAGCAAAGGGGTATAACGATTGGCTTGCTTGTTGATCGATGGACCAATAAATTTAAAAAGACCGCCAGGTGCGAGGATCAAACACACCAGTCGCGTAGTTCGCCGCTGCTTCATTAAAAATCAGAAGCACATCCCCCGCGACGGCAATGCGCTGTTCATCTCCCATGCCCCCCATCTTGACCGTTCCATGATGCAGATGGCTAGGGAATACCAATAGCTGGCCTTCTGCTACCGGCATGATCGTCTGGTTCGCGTTCAATGAATTACGGTCCAAGATCATGGATCGCTGCCGGGTCGTGTCTGGTGAAAAAGCCCCGTAGTACGGCTCATTCGGCGAAGCTTGTATTTGAAAGGCAATGGCATCCGCCTCTTTGGGTATATTCATGTAATACACAAAAGACAGATGGCTCGTGCTGTGAGCATGCACTGGGGTGACGGTACGGCTGTCCGTGGCGCTGATCCACGTTTTGACTATAGTGATATC